>Ga0315546_1001209_pt1 | contig 16755 bp, 13 predicted proteins | sample SalMarSW160170MG_FD_203833 | JGI IMG/M metagenome (GOLD analysis project Ga0315546, IMG submission 203833) | Salt marsh sediment microbial communities from the Plum Island Ecosystem LTER, Massachusetts, United States - Salt Marsh Sediment SW1601-170 ... | reverse complement strand
CGTCCGGGAGGATGTTGGCTATCGAGCCGGCATCCATATGAAGGAATATGGGGATAAAAAGCCAGTAGTGGTTATCGGCGGCACTGCTCAGGACTTCCTTGGCGAGTACATGGCCGGTGGCATTCTTATTCTGTTAGGTCTAGAGCTGAGTGACGGAGTCCGTCATCGAGCAAATTTTATTGGCACCGGAATGCATGGCGGCGTTATTTACCTGAGGGGAGCAGTTGAGGATTACCAATTAGGCAAGGAAGTAGGGGTTGCCCAAATGGAGGAGAAGGACTGCCAGATTCTCCAGAAATTCGTTGGCGAGTTTGCCACCCACTTTGGCTACGATGCCGCAGAGATATTGAAACACAGGTTTATCAAGCTTTTTCCCCTCTGGCTCCGACCCTACGGCAGGCTCTATTCCTACTGAGATAAGGAGGCTTTAGATGTCGGTTAATGCCGGTGATACCGCATGGATACTAATCTCATCGGCGCTGGTCATGCTGATGACGCCGGGTGTAGCTCTATTTTACGGCGGCATGGTGAGGCGGAAGAACGTCCTTTCCACCATCATGATGAGCTTTGTCTGCCTGGGGCTGGTTGGCCTGCTCTGGGTGCTTTATGGATACAGCCTGAGCTTCGGCTCTGACAATGGCGGCTTTATTGGCGGTCTTAACTTCGTCGGCCTGATGGGCGTGGGACAGGAACCATCATCAGTCTATGCCACCACGGTGCCTCACCTGGCCTTTATGATATTTCAGGCAATGTTCGCCATTATCACCATAGCCTTAATCACCGGTGCCATCGTTGAGCGGGTAAAATTCGGCGCCCTGCTACTTTTCTCAGCTTTGTGGGTGACAGTTGTTTATGCTCCCATATGTCACTGGGTCTGGGGGGATGGCGGCTGGCTGGCTTCTCTGGGCGTTCTGGACTTTGCCGGCGGTTCCGTTGTCCATCTCAATGCCGGTGTCTCGGCTCTGGCGCTGGTTTTACTACTAGGTAAGCGCCGAGGTTTTCCGAGCCAGCCGATGGAGCCCAACAATATTCCCATGGTAGTGCTGGGCGCCGGTCTGCTCTGGTTCGGATGGTTTGGCTTTAACGCCGGCAGTGCTCTGACCTCTGGTGGCTTGGCGGCCAGTGCCTTTGTTGCCACCAATACTGCGGCCGCAGCGGCCGCCTTCACCTGGATGATAGTTAGCTGGCTCCACCGCCGTCCTACGATTCTCGGTACGGTTACCGGGGCTATCGCTGGATTGGCAACCATAACTCCGGCGGCGGGTTTTATAACACCTCTGGCGGGTATCCCGATAGGCGTCGTGGCGGCAATAGTCTGCTACTATATCATGCTGTTGTTAAAAACAAAACTCGGCTTCGACGACTCGCTGGACGTGTTTGCGGTACACGGCGTGGGTGGTATCTTGGGAATGCTAGCAACTGGCATTTTCGCCACCCTGGCTGTCAATTCCGCCGGGGCTGATGGCCTGATATACGGGGGAGGTATGCAGGTCTTGAAGCAATTAGTCGGCGTTGTTTCAGTTGGTGCTTTTGCTTTCGCCGCTACCTGGGTCCTGGGCAAGCTGGTTGATGTTACCGTCGGCTTGAGAGTAGGCAAGTCGGAAGAAACGGTAGGGCTTGACCTTTCACAGCACGGCGAAAGGGCTTATGGAGGATTACTCCGATGAAGAAGATAGAAGCTATTATTCGGGAAGAAAGTCTGGAGGCAGTCAAGGAGGCTCTGGAAGAGAAAAGCTACTTCGGTATGACCGTCAGTGAGGTAAGCGGCCGGGGCAAGCAGAAGGGAATCCCATTGCAGTGGCGAGTGGGAGAATATCGGGTGGATTTGCTGCCCAAGCTCAAGATTGAGCTGGTGGTGCTTGATGAGGATGTGCCCATAGCCATAGATGCTATAATTCGGAATGCTAGGACAGGTGAGATAGGCGATGGCAAGATTTTTGTCCTGCCGGTGGAGAATGTAGTGCGGGTGCGCACCGGTGATAGGGATGAAAACGCAATCTAAATAGTCTAAAATAAGTATTACCAAGGAGGTAACAATGGCAAAGAGAAGCAGAGAAGAGGGCAAAGAGTATGTCCTCAAGATGGCCAAGGAGCATGACGTTAAGTTCATCAAGCTATGGTTTACCGATATACTGGGTATGCTCAAGAGTTTTGCCATCACTGTGGAGGAGCTGGAGGGAGCGCTAGAGGAAGGCATGGGCTTTGACGGCTCGTCAATTCAAGGGTTTGCCCGCATTGATGAAAGTGATATGGTGGCACTGCCCGACCCTGATACCTTCCAGCTACTGCCCTGGAGACCACGCGAGCACCGGGCTGTGGCTCGAATGTTTTGCGACATCTTAAGGCCAGGGGGTGAGCCTTTTGAGGGCGACCCCAGATATGTCCTCAAGAAGAATCTGAAGCGGGCGGCTGATCTGGGCTATACCTATTATGTCGGGCCGGAGCTGGAATATTTCTATTTTCGTGATTCCGATGGAACCGAGCCGTTGGACCAGGGAGGCTACTTTGATTTAACACCCAGGGATGCCGCTATTGAGATGAGGAAGGAGACGGTGCTGGCTCTGGAAGATATGGGTATCGGCGTTGAGTATTCCCACCACGAGGTCGCCAGCAGCCAGCATGAGATAGACATGAGGTATACTGATGCCCTGACCATGGCTGACAGTGTGATGACCTATCGCCTGGTGGTGAAAGAGGTGGCTCTGAAGTACGGCGTCTACGCTACCTTTATGCCCAAGCCGGTCTTTGGCATCAATGGCAGTGGCATGCATGTCCACCAGTCGCTTTTTAAGGGCGAACGTAATGCCTTCTTTGATAAAGACGATGAATACCATCTATCCAAGACAGCCAAGAGCTATATAGCTGGACTGCTCAAGCATGCTCCTGAGATTACCTCGGTGACCAGCCAGTGGGTCAACTCCTACAAGCGGCTGGTTCCCGGTTACGAGGCGCCGGTCTACCTTTCCTGGGCACGGCGCAACCGCTCCGACCTTATCCGAGTCCCGGAATACCGGCCGGGCCGGGAAAAGGCAACCAGGATTGAATTTAGGTCCCCTGACCCTGCCTGCAATCCTTATCTTGCCTTCAGCGTCATGCTGGCCGCTGGCTTGGAGGGAATTGAGAAGGGCTTGGAACCACCGCCGCCCGTGGAAGAAAATGTCTACGAGATGACCGGCGAAGAAAGACAGGAACGAGGAATAGGCACCTTGCCAGCCAGCCTGCTGGAGGCTATACTGCTAACTGAGAAGAGTGAGGTAGTGCGAAAGGCTCTTGGGGAGCATGTTTTTGAGGCTTTCATCCAGAACAAGAAGATAGAATGGGACCAGTACCGGACTCAGGTGACCGAATACGAGCTTAAGAGGTACTTGCCCATATTATGAGTCGAGGGGGAGGGTGCTATGTCGCAGTGGGTTGATACACGTCGGCTAAGAATCGGAATGGCTCAGCTTAACACCACCGTGGGCGATTTTGCCGGCAACAGGCGGAAAATCCTTAAAGCTATCGACCAAGCCAGGTTTCTGGGTGTAGACCTTCTTACCTTTCCCGAACTTGCCATCTGCGGCTATCCACCCGAAGACCTTTTATTCAAGTCGCAGTTTATTTCTGAAAACCTGCGCTCTCTGGAAAAGGTGGTTAAGGCTTCGTCAGGAATCAGCATCGTTATCGGCTTCGTTGATGCCAAAGAAGATATCTATAACGCCGCCGCCATAGTCCACGATGGCAAGCTTGCTGGCGTATATCACAAGATATATCTGCCCAACTACGGCGTCTTTGATGAGAACCGCTATTTCCGGGCCGGGACTGAGTGCCCGGTCTATGTCATCGCTGGCATTAATGTGGGTATCAACATCTGCGAGGACATCTGGTACGAGGCAGGTCCGGCTACCACTCAGGCGCTCTCTGGAGCCGAGATTATAGTCAATATAAGCGCCTCGCCCTACCACTTCGGCAAGGGAAATTACCGGGAAAGAATGATAGCCACCCGCGCTGCCGACAATGTGGCTGTCTTTGCCTTTAACAACCTGGTAGGCGGGCAGGACGAACTGGTCTTTGATGGCAACAGCCTGGTGCTGGACGAGAAAGGGCGACTACTGGCCAGGGGTAAACAGTTTGAGGAAGACCTGATAGTGGCTGACCTTGATGCCGAGTCTGTCTTTCGGACGCGTCTTCATGACCCCAGGTGGAGAAAAGAGCCAGTGATTACGGAAGAGCAAAGATGGCGCACCAGAAGAATAGTAGTATCCGAAGCGCCACTTAGCGCTGATAAACCAGCCTTGCCCCCTAGAAAGATCAAAATGCAGGGCTTGCCCGCCGAGGTCTATGATGCGCTGGTATTGGGCACGCACGACTACATCGTTAAGAATGGCTTTAAGAAGGTGCTCATAGGTCTTTCCGGAGGCATAGATTCCAGCCTGGTGGCGGCCATTGCCGTTGATGCGCTGGGTAAGGCAAATGTGGTCGGGGTAGCCATGCCTTCCCGGTATTCCTCTGCCGGCAGCCTGTCAGATGCCGAGTTGCTGGCTAAGAACCTGGGCATTAAGCTTTTGACTGTTCCCATTGAGAAGGCGTTTCAGGCATATCTGGATATGCTGTCTGAAGCCTTTAGGGGGAAAGAGCCTGATGTGACTGAGGAGAATATTCAGGCCCGCATCAGGGGCAATATCCTGATGGCGTTATCAAACAAGTTCGGCTGGCTGGTGCTGACTACGGGTAACAAGAGCGAAATGGCTACTGGCTACACTACACTGTACGGGGATATGGCTGGCGGTTTTGCCGTAATCAAGGACGTGCCCAAAACAATGGTCTATGAGCTATCTAGATACCGAAACTCACTGGCTGGCTCAGAGCTGATACCGACCACCATTATAGATAAGCAGCCCTCGGCGGAGTTAAGGCCTGACCAGCAGGATATTGATACTCTGCCTCCGTATGAGCTGCTCGACCCGGTACTCACAGCATATGTGGAGGAAGATAAAAGTGTCGAGCAGATTATAGCCATGGGCATCGAGGAACAGGTGGCTAAAAAGGCGGCCAGATTGGTCGATGGTAGCGAGTACAAGCGCCGCCAGGCGCCACCGGGCATTAAGATAACCCCCAGAGCCTTCGGTCGAGACAGAAGACTGCCCATTACTAACCGCTTCAAGGGATAACAGGACTATTTAGCTTTTGACATCGGGGTGGTATAATGGCAACAAATTACCCTAGAAAGCCGAAAGGGGTTCGCATGGTGCAAAGTGTCGGCTCGGATGCAGAGAGGAAGATAATATCCATTCTCAAGGTCTTGAGCGAGTCCTCAGAGCCCCTGGGGTCAATTACCATCGCCCGGGAGCTTGAACGCCACGGAATTTTCCTGAGCGAGAGAGCGGTTAGGTATCACCTAAGGATAACCGATGAGCGCGGTTATACTCAGCCGCTGGGTCGTGATGGCAGGATGCTTACTCCGCAAGGGCTAGAAGAGCTCAAGATGGCGCTGGCACCGGAACAGGTTGGTTTCATACTTGACAAGCTCGAACTCCTGGCCTTCCAGACCACCTTTGACCCTCAAAAACGAAGCGGGCAGCTCCCGGTAAATACCTCACTCATTGACAAGGATAAGTTCAAAGAAGCACTGGCAGTGATGAGCGAAGTGTTTAAGGCTGGAATTTGTGTCAGCGAACTGGTGGCGGTAGCATCTGAAGGAGAGAAACTTGGTTCTGTAGTTATCCCCAGTGGGAAAATAGGCTTGGCTACTGTTTGTAGCGTGGTTATAAACGGAGTGCTGCTTAAGGCTGGTGTCCCTATAGACTCCAGGTTTGGAGGAGTGCTCGAAATTAGAGATTCAAAGCCGAGGCGCTTTACCGCCATAATCAACTACGCCGGTACATCTCTTGACCCCTCTGAGCAGTATATTCGCGCCAGAATGACGAGTGTCAGCCAAGCTGCCAAGACCGGCAACGGCAAGATACTGGCTAACTTCCGTGAGATACCAGCTCAATCGAGAGCAATTGTTGATGAGAAGGCATCCATACTCAAGGAGACTGGCATCGGCGGAGTCTATGCGCTGGGCAACACCAGCGAGCCAATTTGTCGAATTACAGTGGGGCTAAATCGAGTTGGCATAGTGCTACTCGGCGGTCTAAACCCGGTAGCAGCTGCAGTTGAGGCTGGAATCGAGGTGGAAAGCATCGCCGAGAGCGGCATGATTGATTTTCAGCGCTTGCAGAGCTTTTGGCAGCTCTAGGTTAGGCACCTAATCGAACAGATTAGGGCACCCAGGTCCAGACAAACGCATCACTCTCGGTATTCAGTATGAAGGTCACAATAGCTTGTTATGTTACCTCCAAGAGCCAAATCCTTTCCCAAAAGTTGCCCAAAGAACTATGCATAACTACTTGACTTTTGGTATTACCTAAATTGTGATTAATTTGTGAGCGCTAAGATTGGCAGGCCAAAGACAGGTAGAAAGCCGAACTTCAGTATCAGGATAGATCCTAATGCCCTTCAGCAGGCAAGGGAAGGTGCTGTTTTTCAAAAGAAAACTCTAGGGCAGTGGCTTGAAGAGGCGATAGCAGAGAAGATTCAAAGGGAACGAAAAGAGGAGTAAATTAGAAAAGGAGGTAAAAGGATGAAACAAAGGGCACCTGCTTTACCAAATTCCCCTACCTTCCAACAGCTTTGGGATACTCTTGGCTCAAAGCTAATTGAAGCCGCACAAGAGCATCTGCTTTACACGCAGGAGGTCAGAGGTTCGAGTTCTTTACTACCCACTCCAGCCCTAGTTGACGTAGCTTCTTTTTAGAAGGTATGCCTTGGCTGGTGTAGCCAAGGGCATCATAGTACTCGTCGAGGAGCCCGTCCAGCTTCCTGAACACCTGCCCCGTAGCCGGGCCGGCATTCTTGAGCGGCTCGGTTTGCATCCTCTTGGGAAGGGTATCATCCTTGCGGTTGAACCCCTCGCGGACATTGAAGGAACGCTCCAGGCAGAGAATTCTCTCCCCTATCAGGTCTAAATAGGCCGGGTCGCCGAACTCATCAAATCCAGTAGCCGCTACCAGTAAGTCGCTGCGTGACTGGGGGGTGAAGCCGGTGGCAGGAGTAAAGCTGCATTGAATGACAGCGTCCTGCGTTGCCTGCGATATCTGGGCTTGAGCAGCGTCTTTCCCCTTGTCAACCTCGGTCAGCCTGTCCTTCTTTCCGGAAAGCTCATCCCTGGGGCGGCCATACATGTGGCTGGCGCCTATGTTGGCGGTAGCCAGGATTAGCCCGTAGCCCTTGACAGCACGGGGTTCGTAGGCGGGAAGCTCAAGGCCCTTTACCTGCATGGCGTAAGCTTCGGCACCCTTGCCAATTTGCTCGGCGGCTCGTTTAGTCCCTTCGCCGAGTAGCTTGCCGAACCCTTCACGATTGCCGATTTTCTCCAACAGCTTAATCATGGCGCCGTGGTTGCCCCACTTGAGTTCAAGCCCATCGGTATCTTTTTTGGTAATGATTCCCCTCTGGTAGAGTTCATAGGCAAAGCCGATGGAATTACCAACGCTGACGGTATCTATGCCCAGCCGGTCGCAGAGGGAGTCAGCGGCTACCAGCGAGGCTTTATCGGTGTTAGCCAGATTGCCCCCCAGAGCCCAGATGGTCTCGTAATCAGGGCCTTCGCTGACGGCACCGGCATATGAGCCTTTGGTTACCTCGCGCACCTGACCGCACTTGGTCATGCAGCCGTAGCAGCCGTCGTTTTTGACCTTTATCTTGGCAAATTCTTCGTCGCCTATCTTCTCCACGTCCTCAAGGTGTCCCTCCTGGAAATTCTTTATCGGGAATATGCCCACCTTCTCAAAGTCCAGCGTCAGGTATGACGTGCCGACGTTGCTCATCCTGATTCGTCCCGAGCTGGTCTTTAAGCCTCCAATCTGCTCCTTGGCCAGCTTTTTGAACCGCTCTGGGTCATGTAAGCTCAAGGGTCCCGCTGAGTTCACCGCAATAGCCTTTAACTTCTTGGCTCCCATTACGGTACCGGCACCAGTGCGCCCACCACAGCGGCGGTCGCTAATAACGATAGCATAGCGGACAAGCTTCTCTCCGGCTGGCCCGATACAGGCAACCTGTGTTGATTTGCCATGCCGTTGCCGCAGTTTCACATGCGTCTCTTGGGTATCCAGCCCCCAGAGCCCGTCCGCATCCAGAATATGCACTCCATCCTTGTCAATATGCACATATGTTGGCTTCTCAGCTTCGCCTTCGACGATGATGCCATCGAACCCGGCGAACTTGAGGTAGGCACCGAAGTTGCCACCCATGACCGATTTGGCTATGGTTCCAGTAAGCGGGCTCTTGGTTACCAGCGCTATCCTGGAAACAGACATCGCCGTAGTGGCGCCAAGGGGTCCCATCATGAGCAACAGCTTGTTATCCGCTCCCAGGGGCTCTATCCCGGGCTTAAGTTCATCGTAGAGGTACTTGACAGCAACACCCCGCCCACCGAGAAAATCCTTCATCAATTGCTCGGGTATATCCTCGGTGTGACTTTGGCGGTTGCTCAGGTCAATACGCAAAAGCTTGCCAGTATAACTACGCATTTTCCCCCCAGTTTATTTTATCCGGAAGACAAGCCCCTCGGTGGCATCCACTCGAATTTTTTCGCCTTCCTTGATAACCATGGTGCCGTTGCCTGTGTTCGACACCAGCGGGATATCGTACTCCCGGCAGTGAATGCAGGCGTGGCTCAAGGAGCCGCCGCTGTTGGTCACTATGGCTTTAGCCAGCGGCAGCACCGGCGTCCATCCCGAAGACATCCCCGGGACGACTATGATATCGCCCGGCTTGGTGGAAAAGACATCCTCGTTGTTTACTACCAGGTGGGCTCTGCCTTCAACGGTGCCGGCGGGGCTACCGCAGAGGCCGAACAGGGCAGCGCCGGTTTCTGGCCTGGGGATAGGGGCTTCCCCGGCTACAACCTTGGCCACTATGGCATCGTGAGCCGAGAGTATATGCTTGTTTATATCTTCCGGTGTTAAAGGCCCGGCGGTAATAATGTGCGAGCGCGACTTGAATTCCTTCCGGGCTGTCCAGGTTGTCCTGCGGTCGGCGATAATATCCTTGACTTCGTATGATTCGGGGTAGTTAATAAACAGCTCCAGCTCGTCAGGGATGAATAAGAACATATCATCCGGTTCGTTAATTGTGCCGAACTTTACCAGTCTCTCGCCAATCTTCCTCACTAGGTAGCGGAAGGTAGTGTGGCATCCCTGCTCCCAGGCAACATCATGGCTCTCGCTGAAAGAGCTTGACCTCTGGCTCACGCTGAGGGTAGCCAGGAACCAGTCCATGTCGGGGTATTTAGCCGCCTTCACCTTGTCGATAAGCTCGCGGGTTAATTGCTCTCTCTCCTTGGCCAGTTTGGGCCGGATGGTATCCAGCGGGAAGGGTGCCTTGGCGTCCTTTGACATCGTCAGATACTGCTGAGTGTGGGCGATAGCCGGCGTGGGGTCTTCCCACCATGAAGGCACGATGAACTCCATCATTCGCGGCGAGCGCCAGCCGTAGCCCTTGACCAGCAAGAAGTCGTTGAGGTCTTTCTCCAGCCATTCCCTGCCCGCCGCCGTCTTCTTCAGGGCGGGGATGACCTCGGCAGCAGCATTCTTGGTGAAGACATCGTCAATCTTGAGCTCAATGGCGCGGCTGCGCAGTTCCCACAGCGCCTTGTCCTGGACAAAGAGGTCGTTATCGTAGCCGCGTATTATTTTGTGCCAGGCGGGGGAGAATTCTTTTATCCCGCCGTATTCCTCGGCAATCTCGGTGCAGTGCCAGTAGGCCTCATAAACAGGGTATATCAGATAGAAATGGGTCTCCCACTCCCGATAGAGAAGCTGTATCCCCTCCCTGAATAGCTTGTATAACTCGTACTGGGTTGCCTTTGCGTAATCAAAAGTCCTGAATTTGTTGCACAACCCTATCAGTTCATTCTCCATATCGGTATAGATCTTTTCTCCCTTGGGGGCATAGGTCTCCATTATGAACTTTTTGAAGAGCTTTTCCCTTTCTTTAATCTCAGCCTCATCGCTAATCCTGAGGGAGCTGGCCAGGGCGCAGCCGTCTATATCGCGAGTCTCGCTGCCCCTGATGGTGGGTATCCAGGTCTCATTAATACCGTAGACGAGGCCGTGGGCTAAGGGGTAACACCACATCCAGTTAAATAGCGGAGTCCACGCCGGGTAGCTGTGGCCAAGGTTCACGAACCACAGCGGGTATTTCTTCAGGTCCCGCTGTGGCCAGAATTCTCTGGTGTGCAAGTTCCACGTCCAGGGCATCTTCCTTCTCCTTCTTAGGCTTTATATTTGCATTATACAGTATCTTACCTGCAAGCTAAAGGGCGAATCTCTTAGTTCACCCTTCTGGCGCCATCAACGAGCAATGTTTGACCGCTAATGAAGTCGCTATCGTCGCTGGCGAAGAAGATGATGGCACCAACCACGTCCTCGGGTCGGCCGAAACGCCCCATGGGGACAGAACTGGCGTCAAGTTTTTCCATATTGACGTAACTTCTGGTGGCCGGAGTATCAATAACGCCGGGAACTACCACATTGGCACAGATGCCGTACTGTCCCAGCTCGCCGGCAAGGACCCGGGTGATGCCGATAACGGCGGCTTTAGCCGCCGTGTAGTGAATCAGACCCTTGGTCGGAGCAAAAACTGCCTCGGAAGATATGTTGATAATTTTGCCTTTCCCCTGTTTTTTCATCTGGGGGAATACCGCTTTGCAGCATATCCAGGTTCCCTTGGCGCTCACCTCCATCATTTTGTCCCACTCTTCTGACGGAATCTCATTAAATGGTTTCCTCGTCATCCCGTGGTAGAAGCCGGCATTGTTAACTAGGATATCGATTCGGCCGAACTTCTTAACCGCTTCCTCAGCCATTTGCTGGGTATCCGCCTCAGAGGTAACATCGGCTTTTACGGCTATGGCAGCACCACCCTTAGCCTTGATTTCGCTGGCTGTTGCCTCCGCCTCTCGGACAAGGATATCAGCCACCACTACTTTGGCTCCTTCCTCAGCCATTTTCAGGCAATAGACTTTACCCAGCCCCCTGGCGCCGCCGGTCACTATGGCTACCTTGTTGTCTAATATTCCCATTTCAACCTCTCTGTAACTGATTATTATACGGCTAGGAAACCCCCGTCAATGGGGAGGGCAACACCGGTAATTGCTGAAGCTTTGTCTGAGACAAGGAATAAGGCCGCATCAGCCACTTCCTCTTCGGTGATATACCTGCCCATAGGTATGCGCTGTATATCTCTCTTTACCCATTCCTCCGGACTAATGCCCATTGCCTGGGCTTTCTGCCCGGCGATAGATACCCTCATCTCGGTTTGTACCCGACCCGGACAGATACAATTAACCCGGATGTTGTCTTTAGCCAAATCTACGGCCAGTTTCCTGGTGAGCATTATGAGTCCGCTCTTGGCCAATGAATAGGTCATTGAATAGCTGGACTGCTTTAGCCCGGCGACTGAACTGGTGAATAGAATGGCTCCGCCTCCGGCTTTGCGCAATTCAGGAACAGCAAATTTGGCACCGAAGATGCCGGCTTTCAGGTGTACCGTCATCATATTATCGTATGTCTCTTCGGTGATGTCTTTGATGTTGTCTGGCCCGACGATGCCAGCGTTATGCCAGAAGATATCTAGCCGACCGTAAGTATCAACCGCTTTTTTAATGAGTTGCTCAATATCAGCCACCACCAGCATATCAGCCGGGACAAAGCTTGCCTCACCACCCTGCCCCTTTATTGTGTCCACCACTTCCTGGCCCCGCTGGCGACTTCGGCCACTGATAATGACTTTGGCGCCTTCTTTGGCAAATGCGATAGCTCCCGCCCGGCCAATGCCTGCCGTTGAGCCGGTAATAACCGCCACCTTCCCCTTAAGTAACAACTTTATCTACCGTCCCTTCTGCTTATTTATCAAGGATGTAGATAGCCCCGTTAGCGGCGTCCATCTTTACTCGCTGCCCTGATTTAATCTTTGAGGTGGCCTTTTGTGTATTGACGATGGTGGGCACGCCATATTCCCGGCCGATGATGGCGGCATGGCACAGGGTTCCCCCGGTATCGGTGATTACGCCCTTGACCAGGCCGAAGACCGGTGTCCATGCCGGGTTGATGCCGGGGCAGACCAGGATATCACCCGGCTGTACATTCTTCAGGTCGTCATACATCATCACCACGCGGGCTTTTCCCTCAGCTTCTCCGGCGCAGCCACAGATGCCCCACAGGTCTGCCTTTAGCTCCGGCTTGGGCTGGGGTAGTTCACCGACAACGAGCTTTATGGCAATGACATCCCCGGAGGGTAATAGGTCCATTTCTACGGCCTCGTCTTTGCTGGCTCGGTCGGTTAGGAGGGGGGGCTTGGGAGTCTTATGCGCCTCTTTCCAGGCAGCCCGCCGCATTCTGGTTAACCAGCGCATGTCATATGCCTCAGGAACCATCAGCACCCGGTCAATTTCGTCCGGCTTCATCATGAAAATATCTTCGGGGGCATCAATCGTTCCTTTCTGGGCTAGCCTTTTCCCCATTGCCAGATAGCCGCGGCGCATGATGGCCTGGATAAAAAGCTCACAGTATAGATTATGCTCCTCGCTGTATGAGCTTGCCTTGCCTGCCAGCCGTATCATACTCTGGAACAGCTCCTTCTCCTCTGCCGGCACCCGCTTGAGTAAGGCGGCTATGGCCGCTTCTCTCTTCTGGGCAATCTCGGCTCTGGTAGCTTCCAGGTCATAGCTAACACCCCTAATGATATTATCCTTCACCAGCCCGATGGGGGTGGCCGGGTCTTCCAGCCAGTAGGGCTCGTTGAAATCGGTGAAGCGCCTCATCCGCCACCCCCCGATATCGTCAGTCGTCATGTAGTCCATGAATTTCTTTAACCATTCCTTACCCTTTGCTGAATGCCGGAGTTTGGTGAGGATGGCTTGGGGCTCGTTTTGCTTAAAGACATCTTCCAGCTTCATCTTGATGGCAAGCTTGCCAAATTCCCACAACTTCTTGTCCATCTGGTATATCTTGTTGTCAAAGCCCCGCATCATGTCCTGGAACTGGGGGTCCTGGTCACTCAAGCCGAAGCGCTCCTTGGTCATTGCCTCCAATAGTAACCAGGCGTTATTTGACGCATACATACCCAGGAAGTGGATTTCCCACATCCTCATATAGGAGCGTCTCAAATTGCGGCTGTGGTGGCACAGTTGAAGGTTGGTGGCATTGTCAACATCAAGCTCCTTGAGCTGGCTATAAATGCTCAGCAGTTCTTTTTTGTGACCGGCCCACAGGCCATCAAAGTCCTCAAGCCAGGGTCGCAGTGCCTGGCGGAATTTGACCTCACGTTTGGCAATCTCTTTGGGGTCTCTTACTATGTGGAAGGCGCAGTAGATACTGCCGTTCAAGGTGCGCAGTTCCCAACCCTTACAGGTGGGGATGCTCAGCTCGGCACAGGCGACCTTAAAACCATGACTACAGTATTTTACCCAGTGCCAGGCGTAGAGGGGGGTTAGCGGTGGTATGCTGTGCGTGCCGTCAAAGAACCAGGAATGCATCTGGGGGAGGTCAATCTCTTCGATATAATCAGAACCTATGGTTTTATCCCAGATTTTAACCTTCGGCTGCTTTTTCTTTGGCACCCTGCTCCTTTGCCTACTTCTAAGCTAGTTGGAATGGTATCTATACATTAGGTCTATAGAATTTTTTAGTAATCAGGTCAATCATACGGTCGGTAACCGCTTCTGGTTTCTTGGCTGCCACCTTTGCCGGGCGAGTCTGGAGGAGAAATATGTTATCGGGTGGCTTGAGGTCAGCGTCAATAGCCCATTCCATGTCCTGCGGCTCACCCAGGCGCTCCTCTAGTAATATGGCTAGTTTTGCTACGGCTACTATCTCATCGTTGCTTAAGGAGGGTATTGACTGTTTCTTCGCCGGCACATCGTCCCACCCAACCCCTTTTTTCTTGTTTATTACCCGTTTCGTCTTTTTACCAATATAGGTGTCTGATATTGCCAGGGTCTCTTTGTCCACCACGAACTTGTCCACATTCTCTGCTCCGCTGACCACCCCTTCTCCCAGCCCCCAGCTGGCGTCAATTATTATCTTGGAGGCATCGCCGGTGACCGGGTCCACGGTGAAGCCAATGCCGGCGGAGCGGGCATTTACCATCTTGGAGACAGCAACAGCCAGTTCGTCTCCCATGATGGGTATATCTTTATTAACCCGCAGGGCAATAGCCCGGGCAGTATAGGCACTTGCCCATACCTTCTTTATTTTGTCCAGCACATCTTCAATGCCGATAATATTCAGGTAGCTTTCAAACATGCCGGGTCGGCTTTCTGTCCCCGATGACCGCACCGAGACGGCGACGTCAGGGGCTCCCACCTTTTTGCCCAGCTCCTGGTAGTATGAAGCTACCTTTTTGCTTATGTCTTTCGGTACCTCTTTGCCTTCAATCATGCCCCGGATGTTCTGGCTCAATTCGTCAAAGAAAGCGATGTTCTTGCCTTTAAGCTGGCCAAGGCGGCTCACATAGCGGGAAATTTCCTCAGCCGCCCCGGTTTCTTTGGCAAATTTTCGGTACATGGCAATGGAGGTGGTAAAGCCTGGCGGGACAGGTAAGCCCATGCGTATCATTTCTCCCAGGTTAGCGCACTTCTTGCCTACCTGGTTCTTATGTTCTTGCCCCAGCTCTTCGAACCTGAATATTAATTTGCCAGAACTCATTTCCCCCCTCCCGGAATAAAGACCCCAACCGTTATTGGGGGAGAGGAGCAATTTTGCTATCGGTCTATTCTCTTAGTGTACCCGCCGGCCGCCATCGATTATCAGTGTCTGGCCGCTGACGAAGTCGCTGTCATCGCTGGCGAAGAAGACGACGGCCCCGACCATGTCCTCGGGTTTGCCGACCCGCCCCAGGGGGGTGGTGCTGGTATCGAACTTGCTAACATCGCCGATGGTCCAGCTGGCCGGGGTGTCGGTGTAACCGGGGGCGATGGCGTTAACGCAGATGTTATACTGCCCCAGCTCTCCGGCCAGGACGCGGGTGATGCCGACAACCGCCGCCTTGGAGGTAATATAGTTAATCATCCCCTTGGTCGGAGCGAAGGCGGTATCGGAAGAGAGATTGATAATCTTGCCCTTTTTTTGCTCCTTCATGTAGGGGAATACGGCTCTGGCGCAGAGCCAGGCACCTTTGGCACCTACATCCAGCGCCCGGTCCCAGTCCTCTGGAGAAACCTCGTGGAAGGGCTTTCGGCCCACCCCGTAGTAGAAGGCGGCGTTATTGACCAGAATATCAATCCGGCCAAATTTCTTTATTGCCTTCTCCGCCATAAGCTTGGTGCTTTCCTCGTTGGTAACATCAACCTCCACCGTCAGCCCGCCTTTACTTTCTATCTCCTTAGCCGCCTGTTTTGCCTCATCGGTATCAAGGCGGTGAGCCGCCATCACTACCTTAGCCCCCTCTTTAGCCAGAGCGAAACAAAAAGCTTTGCCCAAACCCTTGGCGCCACCGGTTACAATAGCTACTTTTCCGTCTAATCTGCCCATATTCCCTCCTTCTTAAAGCCGCCTGATTTTATCAATAACATAGGGGTTGGCAGATAGCAACATAATGTTCTCTATGATAGCATAGATAGCCCACAATAGACCATGTTTTATTTCTTAGCTTGCTGCTGCTTCTGGCGCTGGCGATAACTTTCGGTATAGCGTCTGGCGTATTTATCATGAGCCAGAATCAGGTCGGCGGCCAGGACTGCCGGGCGTACCTTATTCACATCGGCAATAACGCAGGTCACACCGGCGGCAATAGCCATAGCCACGAAGGCGTTATTAAGCAGGTCACGGTCGGGCAAGCCAAAGGAGATATTGCTAACGGCTAGCGTCAGGTTCACTCCCAGTTCTTTCTTAATCTGGCGGGCGGCCTCCAGTATTGCCATTCCGGCGGTCATCTCAGCGCCCACCGCCAGGCCCAGGCAATCAATGATGATGTCATCACGAGGGATACCTGCTGCCTCAGCCTGCTTCACTATTTTGCTGGCGATGGCTAGCCGCCGCTTGGCGTCATGGGGAATACCTTCATCATCCTGTACCAGACCGACGACGGCAGCGCCATATTTTTTGACCAGCGGTAGGACCTTGGTCAGGGATTGTTCCTCACCAGTTACCGAGTTAATGAGCGGCTTGCCCTTGTAGACTTTGAGAGCTGCCTCCAGCGCCTCGGCGTTGGCACTGTCAAGGCAAAGAGGTATATCTACTGTGTCCATCACCGCCTGCACTGCCTTGGGCAGCATGGCTACCTCGTCCACACCGAATGTGCCCACGTTGACATCTAGGATATCGGCACCAGCTTCAGCTTGAGCCTTAGCTTCCTTGCGGACGATGTCCAGGTTTCCTGCCTTCAGGGCTTCAGCCAGTTTTTTCTTGCCCGAAGGGTTGATACGCTCGCCAATAAGCACCGTTGGCCGTTCGTCACTGATTATTACTTCTTTGGCGGCGCTTGATATCTTGGTTTCCACTAGCCAATCTCCTCTCTCTTGCCTTGCCTCAGCCGGAACCTGCCCAGATAGCTTGCCTGAATAAAGGTCTTATTAAAGCTGGGAACGCTGGCCAGTTCAATATAGCGGACTCCAGAGACTATTTTCTGTGCCTCGCCTCTTTTACTAAGGGAGATTAGAGCCAGCCTGGCTCCGGTACCGGCGGCATTTCCTACCTGCTGGAAGCGGTCCAGGGGTAGCGATGGTAACAT
>Ga0315546_1001208_pt1 | contig 16762 bp, 15 predicted proteins | sample SalMarSW160170MG_FD_203833 | JGI IMG/M metagenome (GOLD analysis project Ga0315546, IMG submission 203833) | Salt marsh sediment microbial communities from the Plum Island Ecosystem LTER, Massachusetts, United States - Salt Marsh Sediment SW1601-170 ... | reverse complement strand
TTCATCATGGCAACCTTCATCGGCGTACCATACGCAAGCATTGCATTGTCGGCATTGGTCCCAGCCCTTTTATACTATTTCGCTGTATTTATACAGGTAGACCTGAGAGCAGCAAAGACCGGCCTTACCGGCCTTCCCAAGAACGAGTTGCCGATCTTGCGAAAGGTTCTTAAAGAGAACTGGCCTTTTATCATTCCTTTTCTCGTGCTGGTTTATACCCTTTTCTTCATGTGGATGGAGGCTGAGACTGCCGGACTTGTCAGCGCCTTAGCAACAGTGATTATCGGATTTGCATGGGTAAGGCGCACCGGCTTCACATTAGGAAAAATTGTTAAAATATTCAGCGACTCGGGCCGCGCCCTTCTCGAAGTCGGGATAGCGGCTGCAGGCGCAGGCATCATCATAGGCGTTCTCAGTGTAACAGGACTTTCATTTACCTTCTCTTCCATCCTCGTCCATCTTGCCGGCGGCAACATGCTTTTTCTTTTTCTCCTGGCAGCCCTTGGGGCTACCATTCTTGGAATGGGAATGACCGTGACTGCTTCCTATCTGCTCATGGTTATCCTTGCTGCCCCTGCCTTAGTCTCGATGGGGGTACCCCCTCTCCTGGCGCATTTTTTTGTTTTCTATTACGGAGTTCTCTCCTTTCTTACGCCCCCGGTGTGTGTCGCAGCCTTCGCTGCCGCCTCAATAGCTGGAGCCAATATGTTGAGGACAGCCGTTCAAGCTATGAAGCTGGGCATAGCTGCGTACCTCGTTCCGTTCTTCTTTATCTATAGACCCAGCCTTCTTCTTATAGGGACACCGATAAGAATAATAGAAGCCATTATAGTTGCAGCTATTGGTGTAACTTTCTTTTCCATAGGACTCGAGGGCTTTTTCTTTAGAAATCTTCAGGCATGGAAAAGGATTCTGATTATCGTGGGAGGGCTTTTTCTGTTTTCTCCCGGGCTCATAACTGATCTTATCGGTTTGTGCTTGTCGCTTCCGATTCTTTTCTTCGAATGGCGCTTCAGGAAATCTGTTTCATGAGAACAGAATGTTGAGAACAGGTGATTGAAACTAGATAAATGATTGCTAACCAAAAGGAGGGTTTTATGAAACTCGACATCTTCAACCACATCTTCCCCAAAACCTACTTCGATAAGATGATGGAGCTTGCACCGAACTATAAGGATATGGGCAAGCGAGTCCGAGGAGTGCCTGTGCTCTACGACCTTGAGGCACGCTTTCGGGTCATGGACCAGTTTGACGATTATGCCCAGGTGATCTGCCTGGCAGCTCCGCCGATTGAGACCCTGGCAGGCCCGGAAGCCACCCCTGAGCTGGCTAAGCTTGCAAATGACGGCATGGCAGAGTATGTGGCCAAATACCCTGACCGCTTTCCCGGTTTTGTGGCCTCTATGCCCATGAATAATCCCGATGCGGCCCTCGACGAGATGGACCGTGCCGTAAGAGAGCTCAATGCAGTGGGGGTTCAGTTCTTCACCAATGTGAATGGAGCGCCTCTGGATCTCCCTGAACTGAAGCCCCTGTTTGAAAAGATGGCCGGCTATGACCTGCCCATCTGGATCCACCCGGCCAGGGGGGCCGACTTCCCTGACTACCTCACCGAAAAGAAATCCAAGTACGAGATCTGGTTCGTGTTCGGCTGGCCCTATGAGACCAGCGTTGCCATGGCCCGGCTGGTATTCGGCTATTATTTTGACGAATTCCCTAACCTCAAGATCATTACCCACCACATGGGCGCCATGGTTCCCTACTTCGAGGGCCGGGTGGGCACGAGCTGGGACCAGCTGGGAACTCGCACCTCGGATGAGGATTATACCGGTATTATCAAACGTCTCAAGAAACCACACCTGGAGTACTTCAAGAGCTTTTATGCAGACACCGCCCTGTTCGGTGCATTCTCTGGGACCAAATGCGGTCTGGAATTCTTCGGCGTGGACCACGTTTTGTTTGCCTCAGACTGCCCCTTTGACCCGGAGAAAGGTCCCGGCTATATACGGGAGACCATTAAGATCATCGATGCCCTGCCTCTTACAGATGAAGAGCGGAAGAAGATCTATGAGGGGAATGCCAGGAGATTGCTCAAGCTATAGCATCAATTCACTCCTGTATCGTTACAGACCCATCACCGGGAGAATGAGGAGGATACAAAAACAGAGAAGGTGGCGATTGTGTAACGTAATGTGCAGTCAAATTCTTTGATGAAGACTCTTCAAGGCAAATAAATATAATACCAAGAGGATCAAAACCGGGCAAAGAGGTTATGGCAAAAAAGGTCGAGATAACAACCGTCGTGGATAATTATATCGATATTTTTATCCCCTCAACAGCAGTGGCCTCCTATCCTGTGCCTGGAAGAGCCTCTCAGCTCTGGGCGGAACAGGGTCTATCCTTATGGATCGAGGCGTCTGACAACGATCGAACCAGGAGGATACTCTATGATTTTGGGAGAAGCGAGCACGTGCTCTTGCGGAACGTGGAACTCCTGGGGTTGGATCTTCGGAAACTTGATTATCTCGTGTTGAGCCATGGTCACCTTGACCATTACGGGTGCTTGCTGCGGGTCCTCGAAAACACTAATGATGGGTGCAAGCTCATTGTCCATCCCGACGCATATGGGAGAAAACGATTCTTTCTACAGAAGGATGGAACCTATGTGGGCCCATGGGAAATCGACAGCAGGGTATTTGATCAATTCGGTTCGCGGTTAGAGCCCACGTCTACCCCATCCGATCTGGGTTTGGGCGTTCATGTATCCGGAGAAATCGAGAAGAAAACCGAATTCGAGCCGGGTATGCCCAATGCCTTCGTAGAAGTTGATGGTAAACTGGTTCATGACCAGATACCTGATGATCAGAGCATCTTCATCGAGCTGGAAGGGAGAGGTATCGTGGTTTTGTCAGGATGCTGTCATGCAGGGGTCGTCAACACCTTAGCCTATGCCCGGAAGCTGTTCCCTGGACAACCCATATATGCCTTAATCGGCGGCCTTCACCTCAATAGTGCCAGCAACGAGCAAATGCAGAAAACTGTTGAATATCTTTCACAATCGGAAATCAGGTATATCTCGGGACTGCATTGCACCGGCTATTACGCCCAGAGAATCCTCATGGAACAATTCAGAGATTGCTGGCTCCCGAATACGGTAGGTGCAACATTAACCTTTACCGGTAGCTGACCCAGAGGAAAACCTGCTGCCGGATCTCTTCTCATTATGGGTCAAGACCAGATTGATGGCATTGGCAGCGCTGTCAAAAGAGTAATAAACGGGCAGACTGGAAGAGGCACATTTTTGTACAAAGGAATAGACCTTTTCCACCTGTTCCGGTGATATATCGAGTTGGACGACAATAGCTATGGGCTTCGAAGCAGCTCCTCTTTCTGCCAGCATCCCATCAACGATTTTGTATACCAGGTCCATCACACTGAGTGGGACCCATGCCAGGTCCAGAAACAAGATCAAGAAATCGATCCCTTCCCATTGGAAAATAATGTGAATGGTTTTCAGCAGTTTCTCGGGTTCCGTCATGTTTTGTGAATAGTCGATAGGATTCCGCAGAATATTTCCTGCAATGGGCGTAAATGCACGTATCCGATCCCTCATCTCCTGAGGGAGCGGCGGAACCCGCAGCCCTTTCCTTTCAAATTCATCGGCTATGAGAACACTGGAACCGCCCCCGCCGCCTACCAATGCAACCCTCCTTCCCCTCAAAGCGCGCATGAATCTCAGTGTAACCAAGACATCGGAAAATTCCTCCAGAGAATAAACTTGGATTATCCCCAAGTGCTTGCAGAGAGAATCCCAGATCACGTCACTTCCGGCGAGAGATCCCGTGTGACTGGCCGCCGCCCTGGCGCCCCCCTCAGTGATTCCTCCTTTGAGCAGTACTACTATCTTTTCTTCTGCTGCCTTTTCGAGCGCTCGCCGGAACCTTTTGCCGTCCTTGACCCCCTCGATGTACAAACCAATGATTGTGGTTTCAGGATCATCGGCAAGATACTCAAGAAAGTCGCTCTCATTGAGATCACAGGCATTGCCATAGCTTATGGCCTTGCTGAATCGAACGCCCCTCGACATGACCCGATGGATCAGGCCGCCCGTATTGCCGCCGCTCTGGCTGATAAATCCCACCGGGCCGCTTTCCTTGGGAAAATCTCTATTAAAAGAGATGCGTGATCCGGGGCAGTAAATGCCCATGCAGTTGGGGCCTATAATCCGAATCCCGGTTCTTCGAGAAAGATCGGCCAATTGAGCTTCCAACCTCACTCCTTCATCTTCACCGGTCTCACGAAAGCCTGCGGTACAAAAATGGACTGCCTTGACTCCCTTGTGAGAACATTCCTCAATAAGTCCTGGAGCCGCTTTGGCCGGCACGGTGCTGATTACATAATCAACATTCTGGGGGATATCGTCAAACCTTTGATAGACCTTGATTCCCTTTATCTCGCCGCCCCTTGGATTTACTAAGTAGAGCGGGCCTTCAAATTGAAATTCGAGGAGCGAGTCTAAAAAAGTCCTCGTCCAATGCTGAGGATTATCTACCGTAATCCCGGCGAGCGCAATGGAAGTGGGGTAGAAAAGCGGTTCTAAACTTTCACTGTTAAAAGTAGGCATAGTCCCCAATGCAGTCCTTTCTCCAAAACTGGGTGATTAGACTGTATCTATGAATTATGTGTCGCTTAACGTTTTTGTGCACTTAGAATTAGTGCATGGCTCCAGGCTTTTCAAGACAAAAAACTCATTCATCAAGCTAAATCCTCTAATATTTCTCTATATAATATCCGCGATTCACGAAATCCTCAAACAAGACACAATTTTGCCCAAGCCATTAGATTCGCCGGAAGTACCTATTCGGGATCATGACGATTTGCTGATACCGGCCAGCGCCTTGGCTGGCGGGGCAGAAGTGGCAGGGCATAACTGTTGGTCACCGGAGACAACAAGGTGCCGGCTCTTGGTTCGATTTACAATCTCGAGATCATCTCACCACGTCAATTTTGGGAGAAAATCGCCGGCCAACAATCGGGTTGAGCAGCCGGGAAGCAACAAAGGCCTTTTCCCGAAAGCTATTCGTATCATGGAGTGTCCCCGCCCGCTGCTCACCCGGGCGAGTGCTTGAGGGCGGTTCATCCCCACGCATGTGGGGAACTCAGCCCAACCCGAATCTCCGCTCGCATCGCCGCCGGTTCATCCCCACGCATGTGGGGAACTCAATCGCTCATGTCGTCGAAATTTTTCTGTTCGCGGTTCATCCCCACGCATGTGGGGAACTCAATCATTTCATAAGGCCATTTTTGTTTATTCGCGGTTCATCCCCACGCATGTGGGGAACTCTTTTGCGAGGGGTAGGCATAGTGTTTTTTATGCGGTTCATCCCCACGCATGTGGGGAACTCCTATCCGGTTTTATCGTTCCTCCCTCCTTTGTCGGTTCATCCCCACGCATGTGGGGAACTCTTGTATAATGGCGAGATCCCAACCGACGAAGCCGGTTCATCCCCACGCATGTGGGGAACTCGCATCAACGGGGACTATGAGGCCCTGGACAAACGGTTCATCCCCACGCATGTGGGGAACTCTTAGGTGCGCTGAGAGGAGAAGCTACGAGATGCGGTTCATCCCCACGCATGTGGGGAACTCGCGCTCAAGAAAGCGGCTACGGCAACGGTTGACGGTTCATCCCCACGCATGTGGGGAACTCATCCATCAGGCGCACGGTATGTTCCACGGCATCGGTTCATCCCCACGCATGTGGGGAACTCTGTTTCTGTGTGGGTCTGTGGCTAAATATAATCGGTTCATCCCCACGCATGTGGGGAACTCGGCGGCACGCCTCTTATGTATTTCAACTTGGACGGTTCATCCCCACGCATGTGGGGAACTCGGCAGCTTGTCCACAGGAACTACCACCGGGGCCGGTTCATCCCCACGCATGTGGGGAACTCCCAACATGGCGGCGGAGCTCATCAAGCGCCAACGGTTCATCCCCACGCATGTGGGGAACTCCAGATGAACATAGATAAAAAAATGCTTGACATCGGTTCATCCCCACGCATGTGGGGAACTCTGTGAGGCAGCGCTGTCGATAAAGCCCCAGGACGGTTCATCCCCACGCATGTGGGGAACTCATAAAGGAGCGTGGCGAGGAAGATGAGGAGATCGGTTCATCCCCACGCATGTGGGGAACTCGGAGTCCAACCCACATAAGAATTGGATGTGAACGGTTCATCCCCACGCATGTGGGGAACTCTCTCCTGTGTTTCCCTTATAGTAGGATTATTCCGGTTCATCCCCACGCATGTGGGGAACTCAACCCATTATCATCTGCATATTTTTCTGATCGCGGTTCATCCCCACGCATGTGGGGAACTCTTTCAGGAGGTTAATTATGGTAACAGATATTACGGTTCATCCCCACGCATGTGGGGAACTCGGCGTTTTGATTGTGCTGGCCTTTGTGCTGGCCGGTTCATCCCCACGCATGTGGGGAACTCATAATGTAGATGGATTTGATAATATTTTGCACCGGTTCATCCCCACGCATGTGGGGAACTCGATTGATGCGACAGCTAAAGCTGCGGCTCATCCGGTTCATCCCCACGCATGTGGGGAACTCGCTGTATCCTGCTCGCCCAGTACTTCGGTAAACGGTTCATCCCCACGCATGTGGGGAACTCGAAGTTCCCAAACTCCGGGTTCTCCGCTATTGCGGTTCATCCCCACGCATGTGGGGAACTCCTATCCAAGATTGGACTTACGTCATCCCTATACGGTTCATCCCCACGCATGTGGGGAACTCTGTCGTGCCCATCTTGTTGTTCCCTCGCTCATCGGTTCATCCCCACGCATGTGGGGAACTCTTCTTTCTTCGCCATAGGCGAGACTACTTGGTCGGTTCATCCCCACGCATGTGGGGAACTCGGTATGTCTCCCGAAACCTGCCATCCGGTCTCCGGTTCATCCCCACGCATGTGGGGAACTCTCTTCCTGGAACCGTCTGAATTCAGGAAGATTTTTTGGTGACCAATTTTTTACCACTATATTTTATTGTTCCCGCAAACAACATTTCAATTGTCAAAGATCGTTACCTTGCATACCTTCCTCTTGCTCTTGAGGCATAAATGAAACCAGACGCAGTCCGTCATGCTCTACCGGGACCCGGCGATTTTCGCCAAAGGTTTGGAAGTCGAAGCCTGATTCGGTATTGGTGCCCCACGCCATGGCCACATTTCCAGTTTCGGCCAGTATAGTTATCTGCTCCCAAATCATCTCCCGGATGCGCTTGGAAACATCACCTACATATACACCCGCACGAATTTCTAAAAGCCAGACGGCCAATCTGCCCCTCAGCCTAGGAGGAACATTTTCCGTTACTACGACCAGCACGCTCATCTTATTTACTCCTATGACCTTCGTCGCCAATTTTTTCAGGCTCGGGTATAGCCGGCGGCTGTGCGTCTTCCGGTGGTGGAGGTGGTTCTATGCCGCCTGCGGAAAGAACTTCTTCTATACTGGGAATAATCCTTTGGAGAAGGCGCGTTTCCCTAAAAACGTCCCGGCAAGCAATACGTACTGCATGGTCGGGTTGGGCCGGGTTTTTAGCAGCAATCTTAAAGGCCACCGGCACGACAGTTTCAAATTTAAAGATATCCGCGATGTCATACACAAAAGAGAGCGGTTTTCCGCTGTGCAGAAATCCGACCGCAGGTGCATAGCCGGCTGCTAAAATTGCGGCTTCCGTTACGCCATACAGGCAGGAAGTAGCGGCACTGACACATCTGTTGGCTACATCACCTGCCGACCAATCCTTTGGATCGTACCTCCGGCCTCGCCACTTAACACGGTACTGTCTGGCCATTAATTCATAGATCTTTTTTACTCTGATGCCCTCGATACCGCGAAGTTGGTCAACACTGCGACGTTCCGGTGGTTTCTCGCCAAAACGCATCTCAAACATCTTGCGCACCACTTTGAGCCGCAGGTTTTCATCCAGGGCCAGCTTTGCCTGGTAGAGCAGCTTGTCCGAACGCGCCCCGCCCGGCTGGCCCGAAGAGTATAGGCGTACGCCTGCTTCGCCCACCCAGATGAGTAACGTACCGGTGACAGCAGCAAGCCTAACCGCCGCGTGGCTGATGCGGGTTCCCGGCTCAAGCATAATCGAAGCCACCGACCCAACAGGGATATGCTTCCGCTCCCCGTTGACTTCATCCACCACCACAAAAGCGCCGTCCTTCACATCGATTCTACCGTAGTAGACAAAGATCATAGAGACCCGATCCTTGATGGGGATGGGTTTCAGAGGCGGCAGAATAGGATCTGTCAAGATGCATCACTTCCTTTCGATCTTTCTGGTTTTCTCCGGCGTTGTCAGATAGTTCTCGGGGGAGACGACCTTCTTGCGGGTCTTCTTCTCCAGATCCTCTCTCGCCTTGCCGGCAACCTCGCCACCCTTGCGCGCAGCACGCTTACTTTATTTGAAACCTCTCGCATCGTCCACCCGCGTTATTTCAGTCGTTGCCGCCTCTCCGAGCATAGAGAAAATCAATTCCAGGTCCGTCATATGCTCCCTGAGATTTTCCCGGATCAGCTCCTTAAGCTTCTTGTGTTCGCTAGGCGTGATGCCGAAGGCGGCTTTAGCGATTTCGGCGGTAAGGATCGCGTATTCACTCTCTCGCTTCACGTCCCTGTTTTTCCACTCATCTGTAAGTTCCTCTCTAATGGCGATGCCACGCATGCGTTTCTCGATCCAGTCGTCTGAATGGCCCTTCGCCTTATACAATGCCCGAGTCCTTTTGGTCGCCAGCTCAGGGTCTTCTATCTCCTGCACCCGCTCGTAACCCACTTTTGCCAGCCAGCGTTTGAAAGGCTCGGCCTTTGAGGATGGTATTGACTGGATGATGCGGAAAATGCCTTCGGTGTTGGCGCAGTTCATTCGCTGGATTCCACCTACAGTCTCTACTGAAAGGGTATGTACAATTTGTACCCACCCTTTGCCGAGTTCCGAGTCACGCTGTTTCATCCGCTGGATGTATTGCTTGGGATCCTTTGATTCGATAAGCGCAAGCACCACATCCTCAACTCCAAACCACCACACATTATTGTGAATAGTCTTCCTGATTTCCTTACCCCTGAAAACAGCTATGCTTGTCTCCATATTAAATTCTCCCTATCAATTCTCCATCCTCATATCCGCCTCACCAGCATCAGCCCGCAGCCGAAGGCTTTGGCCGGGCATATAAAAGTCTACTTCTTTCCCTCAATCAATTTGATTCTTCGCGGTGCAAATGATCGGGAGGCGGAAACCCCACCGTAGCATAGGGGCTGATCCATGAACGTATCCGTCCCATCCTCAAAACGAGTAACCTCTCGCTGACAGGTAAAATCAGAAAGCGGGTTTGCGTCGAGGGCAGTTCTGAGGGCATCTTCCTCAGAATCGTAGATAAAATCGCCCTCTTGTTCAGATTGATTGTTCAACTTCCGAACCAGCACCGGTGCAGTCGGGATACATGCTTTCCTGCCCAGCCACACGCCCCAGACAGGATTTCTTAGAGCCACGCCCACTTTTATCAAAAGAGAACGGTTGCCGGAAAGTACTGCCATGAACGAAGCATCGCAAAGGTACTGTCTCCAGGTCAGGTGGGTATCTTTCAGTTTACCATCGGCGGTGAGTGTGTTTTGTACCGTGTGGTAATCGGTTAGTCTTCGGATCTGCAATGTGGTTTCATATGCCATGCCTCGGTATTGAAGACGGGGGGCGGCGATAGTCAGCAATTGAAGCAACTGAAGTTGAGCAAGCATATCCCGTTCTTGTTCAGAGCCACGAGGGATTCCCATGGCCGCACATATCATGCCCAAAACGGCACTCTTCGTTGGGAACATTCCCGTGTTACGACGATTAAACTGGCTGTCATACCCCCACGCCTGTAATGGGCCCTCAAGACGAAACACAAGATACGCGGTATTAGCAGACATATTGGCACACCTCATCTAGAAATTGTTTCAGAGTTTTTTCTGGAATTGTAGAAGTCATCAACTCATCACTTTTTAGGAATTCCCAGGTAGAGGTAAGTCGACTGTATTCAGTCTGCAGTTTTTCGATCGATTCTTCCAAAACACTCTTACCTCCTTTGCCCCATACGGGTTTTTCAAAGGCGTTTACGAGTTGAACAGGATGACCTTTATCTCTAATAATGCCCAGCACATACCCAGGCAACGTATAAGCATTCATTGAATTCCTTCGACCTGCATTATTCTTGCCCATTCCGGGCACAGCTCTAAGAGTTGCTTCAATAAATGTACTTACGACTTCTTTCCTTTCTTCTGGACGTAAAAGTCCCAAGTGCTCGTTGTCCTTGAGCATATCGAGATTAAGCGCAGAAAATCTGTAGTACGTCGATGAATTAAACTCTTGCGTGCTTGTGTGTCCTGCTCCACTTCCCTCTTTTTGATTGTCATCTACAGCAGAAAAGAAATCAATCTCATTATCTACCTTGTGAGTTGAGATGGCGTGACTAAACATAGCTGCCCCCTCTATGGTCAATGTGTGTTCGGATGCTACCATGCGGCCGAAAAGCGAAATATCAGCGGCATCTTTCAATACATCGAAACCTTCTTTCTCTTTATAGACGCTCTTCACAGCTTTCTTGAAGTCTCCCTTCTCATGATAAGCTTTTGCTAATGCTTGCAGTTCGCCAGGTGTTGTGAAAAAGAGGGTTTTTACCTGTAATTTGTTCTTTTTTTCAGATTCTTTATCAAATGTAGCTATTTCATTGGCTAGCTTTTTTGCCTTATCAATTGCATCGTTTTCAGAAAGCCCCTTGGCTATAAGAGCATCTTTCAGAGGTTCCACAATAAGTCGTGTTCTCTCCCCTTTAAATCGAGGGCTTAGTTCTTTTGCAAGCTCACGAATTGCCCGTTTCCAAGATTGACTGGATACACGGGCACGTTGAACACCGCCAAATATCGCTGTCTTTGGCGAATTGAGATCGTCACGATTTAAACAGGAAACGGGAAATGACTGTAAAATGTGTAATTCCAAATGTTTCATGACTGTATTCCCCCTTTATTCATTATTACTGGTGCCAGCAGCAGTAGGCCAAACCCGAATGATTTAGCGCTGCCTATTCCATACTTGAATGCCGCCGCAAATTTCTTACGATCAATCACTTCAAGCACGCCATGGTAACGGGCCCCAACATGATTGCCAAGGCTCCTGTCACGGTATGTAAAAGCATAATCTCGACGAGGATCGAAATCGATCAAAGGCCGGTTTTCCGAATCGCTTGCGAGCCGAAAGCCATGTTCCTCGGCTTTTCGCACTAACCAGGCCTCGTGCTCTTCAGGCGTTTTCAGGTTAAACCTGCGGCGTTTCGGCTCCCGTCCGTTCCAGGCATCACGTTCCTTGTCGCGTTTTGTCGGATTTGCGAGAAGGTCGAAGAGATAATGGTGATGGAAAGGAAAGTTTTCTCTTACAGGGTTCACTTTCCAGTTCAGACTTTCTGCCCAATCAGGTTTCGTTGGTTCCTCACGGCACATGAGCCAAAAATCGCAGCCATCGTTTTTCTCGATTACGCGAAAAAGAAAGGGTCTTGGATGGCCTTTGGGTCGCCCAGGAAATAGCTCCCACGCTTTCTTATGCCAATCGTAGCAATTCGTTAAGCACAAGCGGGCAACAGTTTCGTAATCAAAACAAATACGTACCAACCATGTCATGGCTTGTCCTCCTCTCTTGGCGCCCAGAAACTTGTCGCCCACTGAGTGCGAACGGAATCTGATGCATATTGCCAACGTGAAAGGTCGTAGAGAAGCTGGGCATAATTGATAGGAATTTCCTCCGATTTGCAACGCATAAGAAGCCTCATCACACGCCCGAAGATTTCTTCACCTGCTGCCGCGAGAAGATGTTGAAATCTACGGGAAAAAGGACCGACATCTCCTTCAACCAGTTTTTGCCGTTCTTCCTCATCCATGAGTTGACGACAGGAATCGCCGAAGTTTCCGGCATTAAGGTCATCTTTGGGATGAATTGCGAAAAAACCCGCCACATGCTGAATCGTTAGCGCCTTGAAATCATCGCCAATACCCTCATAAGAAGCAAGCGCCGGCCATGCACGGCGACGTTTGCTCTCAACAAGGGCACATCTCAGATTTGCCATAAGGCCCCTATTTTCTTTTTGCCTTCTTAGAAACTCCAGAAGTCTATAAGACGAAGTCTCCATAAGCATCCCTCCTTTCTATTCTTATATTTCTACCATAGTTTCTAATTCTGGATTGTCCGACGTATTATCATCGGGTTGGTTGACAAAAAGTCTATCCCAGCCCAGGGCAAAAGCACGCATCTGACGGGGAGTATCCTGACCACATGTGATACGGTAGGCATCGCGCGCAGCTTTGTGCACGGCTTTTCGCCATACATTTTGTGATTCTTTTACCTTGTCTGCGTCCTGTCCAATGGTATCCACGTGAATTATAAGAAGATGTCGAAGCTTCTCAACAGAGGTCCAGAAGTGTGAGGTCGCCTTATCATTTAGTTTTTTTCTTAATGCCGCCCGCTTCTTCGGATCGGTCTCTTGCCTGAGCTTTTCATTCCAATCATCCTTTAAGCATTTGAAATAGGTCGCGACAGCACTATGCAGTCTCCTGCCAATCACTTCATCGGTGTATTTTACTTCTTTCTCGTATGCGGCTACACCGGCATCCGTTCGAACACCTTTTGATATCATAAGTACCGACTCAACCGTATCAACTATATTGGCTTGTTTTCTCATGAGGGCACCAACATAAAGATCGAATGCAGCGCCTTCCGGCACATTAAACAGGGTTAACGCACCTCCAATATCGCTTTCTCGCTGTTTAACCAATATGGACGGCAGCTCTCGCCATATCTCCTTGTTGCCAGCCCCGAGCAACCTCCTCTCATCCTTAACCTGAATTGCGGTGGCGGATGGTTCACGTTGTATATCAGGGTATCCAAGGAATTTAATGCCCATACGTAATTTTTTTCCTCCCTCCTTGATTTCGTAAGTGGTGCTTCCCAAAGCCATCGTTCGTCTGTCTTTGTTCAAGCAGATCAAACGGCTCAGAGGCACTAATCGCCCAAGATAGGTCTCTGTCGCATTCGCTATGGAAAGCTTATCCATGAAAGATTTAGGCATAAGGTCCCAAACCGGGCAACCCCATCTATCTTTGTAGAAATTCTTTACTGTCTTTTTCGTCAATAGATTCGAAGCAACAGTGTTTATCAAATTTCCTCTTCTCACGTATGCATGATACATGGATTTCGAGATACAAATCCCATCATCGGATGATTTCGTTGTTTGTGTGCTATTCCATTTAACCTGCGAAATAAGACCTCCAGGCGAGAAGTTCAGATATGTTATCAGCATGAGCGCCAACTTTTCTGGAGGGGAGGTCCTTAGACCGGTTTGATTTGCCTCATGGTCGTAAAGTGTTGAAACATTACCTGTCGCGAGGGTAAAATCAAGTTTCGTTACGGGAGTTGCTTCGCTGAGGGGTTCAAGACCACTAATTTGAAGAAAGGGTTTCTGCGGATGAAACAACTCGAAGACCTCCTGCTTTTTGTTAAGATACGTGGCTGCCGCTTCCGGAAGCTTTTCCGGTGCTGTATCCCAGGCATCTATATTCTCAGGACCGTCAAGTGCTACCTGAGCTATGCATATCAAAAGCCTCATGAGAGCGATACGTTCATGCGGATGGACTGCTAAGTCAGCATATTGATTCCCTTCGGTAAATATCTGCTGTAAGCTTGCGAGATCAGGCTTGCCGTCCAATCTGAGAATTGGAACCCAAGGTTCAGTCACAAGATTCATCAGTGCACTCCTTGTCTTGTATGATTTCTATTCCATAAGTGTTATCCCAGGTAATCCTTATTCCCTGCTTTAAAACACTGATGTTGATTGACCCGTCATCGCCAACCACCGCTATAGCCTGGTCTCCCTTGATATAACGGGATGTAACCTCGGATTTGTAAAATTTCTTAAAAACCCATTTGGGAACACGAACAAGATTGCGGTGCAATGCTCGCGCGACATCAATTTGAAACTCATCACTTTTCAGCCAACAAGACTCTCCGTTCATCAGTGTTATGCTCTGTCCGTCAAATTGTCTCGCGAGCACAAGAGATACCATTGGAATCTCATTGAGCCTGGTTTGGACTCCTTCCTCGTCGGGCAGCGCAGTGTTGAACATATTCGCAGCCATGTCCGCCTTCATCCGCTTTGCGTAACCCTCACCTTCGATTTCGTTCCTCAATTGGAGCCACGATTCAGGTAATTTGTCCCGATCCGCATAAGTTTTCTTCAACATTTTTCTGACTTCATTAGGAAGCATTAGTCTTTTACGGCCTGCCCATACTTCAAGGGAGCGTAGCAGAACATAAGGAGCATAGACGCGAGCCTTAGTGCCCAGCACTTCTTTGATAGCGGGTGCACTCAGTCTTCGCAGCTCCTCAAGAGATTCCTTTTCTCTGATGATGTGGTATTCCGGTTTATCCATTGATCTATTGCCCCTTTCGTGCCTCCAAAGACGACCCATTCGTTGAAGTAACATGTCTGTCGGAGCGAGATCAGTAATAATCAGGTCTGCGTCAAGGTCAACGCTTTGTTCCACGATCTGAGTAGATACAAGTATACAACCGAGAGGGCGCACACCGTTTTTCCCTAATGCCGACATCCAATTCTCTTCCAGCTCAATTCGGCGATAGTATGGAAACCGTGCATGGAGAAGTCCCATTTGCACATTTTCGGCGCCAAGTACATGGAGATGGCGGAAGGTTTGTTGCGCCCGTGCCACGGTATTGCAGACCCAAAGAACACAAGCGCCTTTCCCCGCTCTGTTTAGAGCCTCTCTGGCTGCCTTATCTTCTTCGACAAAGTTCAAGAAAACTGTCTTCTGGTGTGGGCCATCAGCCGGAGCCGTTGGCAGTGTTTGCCCGTCGGTAGTTCTTCCTGATATCAGGGGATAGGGTTCTAATACCTCGTCGCCATTAGGGTAGACACCCGGTTCAACGAAGGTTGTTCGCCGAGCCCTAGTGAGAGTTGCGGAGAGAAGGATAACAGTGCAGCCCAGCCTTTCCAGTTCCGCGCAAAGCGTACCTATCAACGAGCCTGTGTACACATCGTAGGAATGTACTTCGTCAACGATTACGACTTTTCCTGCAAGGGCAAAACGGCGGACAAAAAAATGCTTTGCAGCCACTACTGAGAGAAGTGCCTGATCAACAGTGCCAACCCCGAAAGGAGCTAACAGTGCACGCTTTGCTGAGGCGAACCAATCGCGACCTTGTCGAGCATCATTTACATCATTGAATGTGGATGCCGGTTTCAGATGAACCAAATTGTCCATGAGCCAGGAATTCGAGTGTATCAGCTTTGTTGGTGGTGCGTCAGGGCATATACGCTGCACGAAGTCGGCAAGACGAAGATAAATTCTATTACTTGTTGCCTGAGTAGGGAGGGCAAAATATATTCCAGTAGCAGCCCCGCAACAAAGAAGTTGATAAGCACAAGCAAGAGCAGCTTCGGTTTTGCCCATACCCATTGGTGCCTCTATCGCATATATACCAGGCCTCCGAATGTAATCCACAACTATTTGTTGGAGGTGATTTGGGGGAAAGGGAAAAAGCTCTTCGAAAGACAATCCCGATCTAATTTTTGGCATTCCCAGCCCGATAGCCTCAAGGGAACGCGGCGCATTAAGCCGAATCTCTCCCGGTGTAAGTTCCCGATCTGCCGAGAAGAAGGTCTCATCCGAGCCAATCCAGTCTGCTACTGAAATAAGGCCTGCCGTCAACCAGAGGAGGGGAGATTCGGCCTCGATATATGGCAGCAGGCCTGTTACGTCAGACACGGCAAGATTCAAATCGCGAAGCAGGTGCAAAGCGGCTTTTTGCCTTCTTTCCTCCCACTCATCAACTCGCATCCCAGCTTTCTCAGCCAAACCTCTATCGCCCGGGTAGTGCAATCGTCCATGATGAGCGCCGATTGCCGCAGCCCACCAAATGGCACTCGAACGAGGAAGGTTAAATGTGGTATCTGCGAGTAATCGCTGTATAGTAAACTGGGATATTCTTGAATGGTCTCTTTCTATATTCATCCAACCGTTGCGGACCGATTCATCAAAAAGACCATTTTGTTCGAGCCATATGCGGCTCTTTGATTGAAAACCTGAGGATATTTTGCCAACGTCATGAAGACCGGCCATAAATGAAATTACAGCAGGGCTTATATTAAAGCGTCCGGCTAATTTAAAAAGGTTGGCCAACATTAGGGCTACGGCTGCTACTCGGAGCATATGCTGAGGAACATCGATCCCTGGCTGGCCATCTCTAGTTGTTTTTGCCCAATACTTCATATAAGTCCTTTTAATTGTTGATAGACTAGCACATGCCATTTTGGTCCGCTAGGGTGATTAAGATCGGCCTTGCCCCAATATTTGAAATATTCAGGAAAGGAATCGCCCATTTTTTATCCTATAAAAATAGAACAGTGCGCAGCCCTAAATCGAATGAATCTTTGTGCTACGCTTGAGAAATGGGTCAGGTTTTCGTCTGACGTTTATTCAATCTGATTTTTTATGGGTGTAGCTCTTCAAAGGATCTTTTTGCCGCTTCATGGCCTCTGATTCGGCGGCTAGTTCATTGAGCAGATGGGAGATAGACCAGGTTTCCGAGATGGGGGTAAGGGATGCCCAGAGGGGGGCGGGGAATTCCGAGAGGCGATAGATTGCCATCAGT
>Ga0315546_1001196_pt1 | contig 16825 bp, 18 predicted proteins | sample SalMarSW160170MG_FD_203833 | JGI IMG/M metagenome (GOLD analysis project Ga0315546, IMG submission 203833) | Salt marsh sediment microbial communities from the Plum Island Ecosystem LTER, Massachusetts, United States - Salt Marsh Sediment SW1601-170 ... | reverse complement strand
AAATATTTTACAATAGAGAAAGATTACATTCTTCTATAGGGTATAATAGCCCTGAGGAATACGAAAAAATGACCATGGTCGCTTAACTGACTGTCCGTTTTATCGGGGGAAGACCAAATCATCAAAATGATGATTGCTCCAGGGACACAACGGCCTTAACCAACTACAAACTCATCCAGTATCATATTAACATCTTTTCTTGATAAATAATAAGTTACTATTAATATACAAGGGACAGACACCTATTTATCAGCTTATAGAAAGATTTGAAGGGAAGCTTAAGAGGTTTTTTAAGCTAAGGCCGAAAGGAAGGCCTAAGAAGAAATTTAATAAATAGGTGTCTGTCCCTATTATCCTCTCACTATTATCCTCTCAAGTAGCTTAGGAGGTAACCCTTTTAACTGGGAAAATACCTGGTATGTGTGGATGCTTTATGCAATCTTTTGCTGTATTTTTGAATATAAGCTATTTGCAGATAAGAAAAGATAAATAATTAAGCAAGTCTAATCAATCATACTTTAAATAATAAAATAACAGGGGGCAAAATAATGGTATTTAACATAGATGCAAATCTTGAAAATGCAGATTGGACAAAAAGAACTTGGGATTTACCTGAATATAAATCAGATGAATTTTATCGATTATTAAGATCTATGAATATGACATTAGAGCAATTTAAAAAACTGCCAGTCTATAAATGGAATTTAAAAGCAGGGAACATAAAAGAATAAATGGCCGAAATTTACTGTAAAAATTACAATCATTAAAATAAGAAGTTAAGAGTTTAAAGAATGCAAAAGAGGGTCTTGGAATGACACATTTTCTATCAATACTTGCTTGTTGTTAAAAAAATGTGTCATTTCAAGACCCCAAAGCTCTTTAATTTGCAATTTTATAAAACTAATATAAAAAAGGATAGTGTATTATGAGTAGATATCCACAAGATCCCAACTCACATGGTAGTCTTAAAAACTTGCAGGTTGCCATCAATGTAAAAAAGAAATGTCTGGACGCTGTAATCTCAAAAGTAATTGGAAAGCAAACGAATATTGATTGGAGATCTCCTCTGCAGTCAGATGATTACGCAGAATATCGTGATGAAGATTTCTTAAGAAGGTTAGGGATATTAAATAAAATGAAATACCCTTTGATTAATTTTTGGCCTGATTATGGTCCCCAATGGGACGCATTAGGTGTTAGCGATGATGAAATTATACTGGTTGAAGCGAAGGCAAATATTCCTGAAATGGTAAGTCCTGGAACTGGTGCAAAAAATCCTCAATCAATTAATAAAATAAGGAATTCCCTTGGTGAGGTAAAAAAATATTTGAATGTTAGTAATAGCATTGATTGGACCGGAACATTTTATCAATATGTGAATCGAATAGCTTATCTATATTGTTTAAGAGAAAAAAATAAGATTAAAACCCAACTTTTGTTCATCTATTTTATTAATGATGTAACAGTTAATGGTCCAAAAACTAAAGACGAGTGGCTTGGAGCTATTCAAACGATGGAGTGTTATTTAGGGTTGGCCAAAAAACATAAATTAAAAAAATATATTCATGATATTTTTATAGACGTCAATGACTTGAGATATAAGAATGCGACCGGGACAGTTTTATTAGGTCAACAATTCAGTTATTTTTTCTAAATTTTTTGAAGGAGCTGTGTTTATTTATTCCTTGTGGGAAGGGTATTTACCGGATGATGCCATGCAGAAGATGACGAGATTTATAAAGAAAAAGAAGATGAAGTTTTACCAGGTTCATACCAGCGGGCATGCCGAGATTGATACCTTGAAAAAAGTGGTAAAAAAATTAAAGCCGGGGAGAATAATCCCCATTCATACTTTTCATCCCGATAAATATGGTAATTTGTTTAGCCGGAAGATAGTACAGCTTTCGGATGGAGAGGTTTTTGTGGTGTAGAGGGATAACAGGTCCCATTTTCTTAAAAGGTTAGTCAATAATAGGAGGAGGTATTATGCTTGAAGGAAGAGTTGTGAAGGAATTTTTAGAGGAAGAACTTGAGGAAGTGGAAATACCTGATGATATGTTCAGCCTCTTTAAGAACGGAAAGGAACTTTCCTTTGAGGAATATCCACCATTTTAATAGCGCTGGCTTAGTAAAATAATATGTTTGCAGTGCTCGTAAAAGTGTAGGAGCTGGTGGTATTATCTCCAAGGGCCGGAAGCTTTCCATCCCACATCAAATTTTTCTGCTTTATTAATTGCATTAAGCGGTTTATAAAGAAATTTTTCTATCTCTTTAGCTACTGCAGATAATTTCTCAGGCGCATATTTTATATATCCTTTATTCAAGAATGCTTTCCATAGTGTCTGCCGATCAGATTTTTCATCATAGATTTCTTTAGCAAATAACTTTTTACCTTCTGGAAGCTCTGTTTTACGATACGCGAAAGTTTTTCTTAACGCGTCGCTAAGTTTTGTGCTGTCAAAATTAAATTGGTGCATCATAAGCCAAATATCATAAAAATCCTTCATTCGACTATTAAGAAGGCCAAGTTTTATCATTGCTTCAAATTTCTCGCTGACCACGCTTTCTGCCGGGTAACCTTTAAGATGAGGCTTGGGAAAATCCAAAATTACAGGATATTCAATAAATTTTGGTCTTGGATAAATAATATCATTAAACCCGATATCAATCTGTATATGAACACGTGAACGATCGAGAAATCCTAAAAACTTCACCCGTACACCTTCATAATCCGCATCTTCCTTTATCCTCTGTCCTTTCACTGTTTCAGGATCAAAGACAAGACCGTCAGGAATAACTTCTATTTTACAGACCTCCTTTACCATTTTCTCAATACTTGTTATCTGATTATCAAATCGGGCCAAGAAATCAATATCGAGTGTACTTCTCCGCTCTGGAACATTCCAAACTGTAAACATTAGTGCACCTTTTAGAATAAATTGATTGGCATATTCTGAACAGCTAAACCGATAAAGAAATCTTTCCATGCCAAAATATTGCAATACTTCCGCGAAAGGACGCTGTGTTTCTTGCGCTTTATTTTGTAATTTCGCCCGTATAGAGGATGGTATATTTTTGATATCTTTTTTCATAGCATAGCTTCCAAAATAGGTTTAATAATACTGTCAACACGGCAAATTTCCGCATATTGCATAATCTCTTTAGGTTTTACGCCTTTTTCTGTAATTGCAATCTTGAGTGCTTCTCTGGCGACATTCATTCCGATTTTATTACGGAATTTGAAACAGTCGGCAATCGTCTTGGCAAGGCTATAAACTTTAATCTCATATTTCTCAATTTCATATTTTTCAATACCCGCTTTCCATGTTTCAGACGCAAAGTGATAGAATTTAACCGGAGGATAATTAATTTTGTTAGCATGTGCACCACGGGGAATTGCTATGTTGATATAGCGGGGTATCTCGCTGGTTGTTTCATGAAAAGCAAGTGCGGAAAGTAAACATATGACTCCTTTGGACACTTTGATTGATACAGCCACAAGATCCGGATTGGATAGGGTAATGCCATCAGATAGTCTATACAGGGCGCGATCAACTTTTTGAATTCGGCCAGAATCCAGGTTATCCTTGAGAAAAGCTTTGCTAAAGCCAGCTTTAATAATTTTCTTATAGCTGACCATTCCCCCTCTTTTCTTCAGAAATTCTATAAATTTTTTCTCTTTTATATCCATAAGAATTATCCCTATTTCTCTATACTTGTTAATAAGTGTATAGCATTAGGAAATTAATGTCAAGTATTATATTTTTCAATTCCAGGAGAAAATATAGGGTAGAAGATGTACTTTTCTTTGAAGGAACAGTTTTGGATAGAGGATTTAAGGGGAAGGGAATAAAAGAATTCCAATCTGAAACAGAGATTGAAGATGAGTCAGAGTTTTCTTTCCTTATTGGCTGTGCAAGAGAATAAGGCGGCAGGGCAGGCAAGATTTAATGTATAAATATAAAAGTTACAAGATTACCAAGCAAGAGATTTCGGATAAGAGCGGGGAAATAATGATGATGGTAAGACCCTCGATGTTGAAAGACCTAAGGTCAATTGAAAACATTGAAGGGGCTACCTTTATTTATTCCTTGTGGGAAGGGTATTTACCGGATGATGCCATGCAGAAGATGATAAGATTTATCAAGAAAAAGAAGATGAAGTTTTACCAGGTTCATACCAGCGGACATGCCGAGATTGATACCTTGAAAAAAGTGGTAAAAAAATTAAAGCCGGGGAGAATAATCCCCATTCATACTTTTCATCCCGATAAATATAGCGGTTTATTTAACCGGAAGATAGAGCAGGTTTCAGATGGGGAGGTTTTTGTGGTGTAAAAAAAGGGGGAAATTTATTTTATTGATATTATTTCCCAAATATGAAAAATTATACTATGAATGCAAATCGTGTCCCATGAGGACACAATCTGCAATATAGATATAATATTTTACTTGATAATGTTATATTATTAATGTAAAATGTGGCTTAGGAGGACACGAAATGCGTTATAAAAGTAATAAACTGAAAACCCTTGGACCTCAAGCTGCTCATTTGGTTGTCACACTTTATGAGCAAAATAAGCCTATATTTCGCCTGAAGGAAGTACAGAAAATTCTTCGTTTAAATGAAGTATCCTCGCGTAATTTTGTACGGAAGCTTGTGAATAGAGGAGTTGTTACACGTTTAAAGCCAGGACTTTTTATTTTAGTCCCATTCGAGCTGGGGAAAGAAGCCGAGTATATAGGGAACCCATTCGTTGTGGCTCGTGAGATTATGGGTGGGAAAAACTATTTTCTTTCCTATGCTACAGCTATGGAAATTCATGGAGGGGTTACTCAGCCTCAATTAGTTGTTTATGTAACGACTTTGAAACCACGCAGGTCTATTACTGCATTGGGTATTGAATTTAGATTTATCCATAACCAGAAGAGATATTTCTTTGGTATAAGTGACCACTGGGTAACAAAACAAGAGAAAGTAAAAGTTAGTGATCTTGAACGAACAATTATCGATGGTCTTAAGCAACCAGAATATTTCGGTGGCCTGACAGAAGTAGCCAAAGGACTTTGGATGCGTCACCAGGATGTAAATATAAACCGGCTTATCAGTTATGCAATAAAGATTGGTATTGGGGCTGTTATCCGTAGACTTGGATTTTTACTTGAACTTTATAAAATCGGTACTTCTGAAGACTGGGAAATCCTTTCTTCACATTTAACAGAGACTTATGTGCGGTTAGATTCTTTTTTGCCATCAGAAGGAAAATTCCTGCGAAAGTGGAGACTTCAGCTTAATGTATCTCCTGAAGAACTTCTATCTGTAGTGAGGACATAGCTAATGATACCCCAGCGAAATCTTTCATTACTCTCTAATCGACTCGCGAGAAAAGGAGATCGGCGAGTTCCAGAAACAGTCCTTGAACGTGACTATTGTCTCTCCTGGTTTTTAATAGGATTATCTCATAGTCCCCTTAAGGATATTCTCCTATTCAAAGGAGGCGAAACAGGGGGATGAAACAGGGGGACGGTTCTTTGTTTGACAATTCCCTATTACCGTTAGCAAGATAAGCTTTTACTGGGATGATTTTTATCCCCGGGGAAACAAAAAGAACAAGTAATAGTAAAATATAGAAGAATATAAGCGGTATACAACAGAAAAAATATTTGTAGATGATGATTATTGAGAATTTATTAATATTCTTGATAAATCCGTGTGCACTCACAAATACAAACCGGGATTTTTAAATATCTAAAAGAACTCGATGACAGTTCATTAAGGCAATTATCCAGATTGACCGGATTTTCGCAAAATAAAATTTTAAGGACATGAAACAAAGAACCGTCCCCCTGTTTTTCTTACTTACAATTATATAATTATGCTATAATTTTATGACTCCTATAATTTTTTTTAGTTTATTAATCCGCATACAGTTATTTTATCTTTAGTTTTTGTGTAAAATAATGTATAAAAAGGTTTACATAATGTGATAGTTTTAATATAATATAGTTAATAAAATGTGATGGTGGTGATAATTATGTATCGTAATCTGCTTGAAAACTTAAAAGAGTGGAAGGATAAAAAAGAAAGACCGCCTCTAATTTTAAAGGGAGCCAGACAGGTTGGTAAAACGTGGCTTTTAATTGAATTTGCAAAAACTTGTTTTGAAGATATGTTATATATCAATTTTGAAAACATGCCAAACCTGAATGAATTATTTGAAGGGTCCATTGAGCCACAAAGAATTATTGATATGCTCGGCGCTCTAAATGGCAAAAAAATAATTCCTGAAAAAACTTTATTGATATTTGATGAAGTACAAGAAATCCCCCGCGCACTAACCGCACTTAAATATTTTGCAGAAAATGCGCCAGAATACCCAATTTGCTGTGCTGGATCTCTTCTTGGTGTTGCACTTCACGAAGGTACTTCATTCCCTGTTGGTAAGGTCGATTTTTTGACCTTGCAGCCCCTGACTTTTCAGGAGTTTTTAAAAGCAAACAAGGAGCAGGAGTTAGTCAAATTTATTGAAAAAACTGATTATATATCTTTCCCCCAACCGCTTGTTAACAAGCTGATTGATTATTTAAAATTATATTTTGTGATTGGAGGCATGCCTGCAGTTATTAATACGTGGCTTGAATATCGTGATTTTGCAAAGGTTGAAGAAAAGCAGAATGCAATTTTAGACACCTACCAGCAGGATTTTTCAAAGCATGTTCCATCCGCAACTGTTCCTAAATTGCGTTATTTGTGGAATAGCGTTCCTTCACAGCTTGCAAAAGAAAGTAAAAAATTTATCTATGGACTTATAAAGAAAGGCGCACGAGCACGAGAATATGAAAATGCGCTACTTTGGCTTTTAGATAGTGGATTTATACGAAAAGTTGGTAGGATCACAAAAGGGGCATTACCTTTAAAAGCATATGAGGATTTAAAAGCTTTTAAATTGTATCATCTTGATATAGGTCTGCTCCGTGCAATGAGCGAGTTATCCCCAAAAGCAATTACGGATAGCGTTAGAGTTTTTGAGGAGTTCAAAGGTGCGCTTACCGAGCAATATGTGCTGCAAGAGCTGTCGTCCATGAATTTTAAAAGTATTTATTATTGGACATCAACTGCAACCGCTGAAGTTGACTTTGTTTTTTCCGATGGGCTAACCATCTTTCCACTTGAAGTTAAGGCTGGAGAAAATTTACAGGCACGAAGCCTAAGAATTTTCAGAGAAAAATATGATGTAAAATTTGCAATTCGTACCTCGCTTTCCAATTTACGCATGGATGGGGGTTTGTTAAATGTTCCCTTGTATGCTTTTTTCAACCTGAAACGATATATTGTAAAAGGCAATTAGAAATGCAACTTGGAAACAAGGGGACGGTTCTTTGTTTGACAATTCCCTATTACCGTTAGCAAGATAAGCTTTTACTGGGATGATTTTTATCCCCGGGGAAACAAAAAGAACAAGTAATAGTAAAATATAGAAGAATATAAGCGGTATACACCGGAAAAAATATTTGTAGATGATAATTATTGAAAATTTATTGATATTCTTGATAGATCCGTGTGCACTCACAAATACAAATTAAGAACCCAAAGCTCCCAAAGTTCTACTCTGAAAGAATCTAGGGGTTATGATAGGAGGAAATGATGACTATCTATTCTCATTCCCGCCTGGAAACCTTTAAGAACTGTCCTTTAAAATACAAGTTTAACTATATCGATAGGATTAAAAGAGAAGAAGAGGGCATAGAGGCTTTTTTAGGTTCTCGCTTTCATGAGGTAATGGAAAAGATTTATAAAGACCTCCCCTTTAGAAAATACAGTTTGGATGAACTGCTGGATTAGGAAAGTTTTAGGTATTGAACGTCCGGTATTTATAAATTTAGATGATAATGGAGAATATAAACTAAGGGGATATATAGACCGCTTAGACCAGGCAAAAGACAGAACTTATGAAATACATGATTATAAGACCTCCAAATCTCTTCCGGAGCAGAGTAAAATGGATGAAGACCGCCAGCTGGCTCTCTATCAGATAGGGATTCAAGGTATGTGGAACGATGTTGGCAGTGTAGAGCTGGTGTGGCATTATGTAGCCTTTGATAAAGAGATAAGGTCAAAAAGGACGAAAGAAGAGTTAGATGAATTAAAAAAAGATACTATTGATTTAATAAAGAAGATTGAAGCTACCCGTGAATTTTTACCTAATGAGAGCACTTTGTGCGGATGGTGTTATTATAAAGATATCTGTCCTTTGTATAAACATGAATATATGGTTGGGAATCTGCCGGTAAATAAATATCTAAAAGATAGTGGAGTTAAATTGGTTAATGAATTTGCCAAATTGGATGATAAAAAGAAGGGCTATAAAGGAAAGATTGAAGAGATCGATGAAGAGCTGGAAGAGATAAAAGAAGCGGTTATAAAATATGCCGGAAATATAGGGGTAGAAGTGGTGATAGGGAGTGACCATAAGTTAAAGATTAGCTCCAGTGAAAAAATCAATGTGCCGGGCAAAGGGAGCAAGGAGAGAGAATCTTTAATAGAGTTGTTAAGCCAATTAAATAGATTGGAAGAAGTATCAGCCTTTGATGCCGCTGAATTGAAAAAGGTCATTAAAGAGGAAAAATGGGATTCGGATATTTTAGATGAGATAAAAGAGTATGTTGAGATTGAAACAGTAAAATCAGTCCACTTATCAAAAAGCAAGAGAGAAGACTAAAGTGACAAGGACACATCCCATTTTCTTAAAACTTTCAAGAAGGCAGTTTAGAGTAAAAAGCCACTGTTATTCGCCCCGAATCGTCATTAATAGATATTTTATAGAGATTATTTGACATTCTCCAATAAATGCAGTATTATATCTAAAAGGGTAGATAAATGATATTAATAATTGGAGAGAATCCTATGAATGCAAGAAATAATCAAAAGCATACTCGAATAGGTATAGAGATGGTTAGGAAGTTATTCGAAGAGGGGAAGAGGATATTTACTATTGCGGATGTACGAAAGGCAGCATCTTATTGTGGAATGGCTGATAATTATGTTATAGAAGCTTTACACCATCTTTCGAATACCGGTTGGTTAACTCGACTTAAGAGAGGACTGTATATTATTTCATCATCTTTCCCCGGTATGACACCTGTGCATGAATTTGAAATTGCCATGGCTTTGGTTCAACCTTCTGCAATTAGCCATTGGTCTGCTTTGCATTTTCATGGTATGACAGAACAGATACCGCAAAGAGTATATATTACTACTACACAGGCAGTTCCAATATCAAGAGCAGTGAAGATGCGGAATAAAAGTCAAAGAAGTTTTAGTAGAGAAATAAATGGTATTTTGTATGAGTTTATTAAAATAAAGCCGGAAAGATTTTTTGGTATTAGAGATTTTTGGGTTGGAGAAGTTAAAATAACCATAACTAATCCGGAAAGAACACTTATAGATGGACTGATTTCTCCGAAGCATTTCGGAGGCTGGGTAGAAATTTATTCTGCATTTGAATCTCATATATCTTCGCTTGATTTAGCTAAGATGATTGATTATTCTTTACGGCTTGATGCGGTGATTGCAAAGAGATTAGGTTGGATAATGGAAAAAGTTGGAGTGGAGGATTCAATATTACAGAAGCTTGAAGCCGTTCCTATTAAAGGTTATCGTGTTCTTGATTCTACTGGTCCTCGAAAGGGACATTGTAATAAGAGATGGATGATTCAAGAAAATCTTCCCGGGAGAATAATTAAATGAAACCAATAAGAAAAAGACTGGAAGAGGCAAGGAGAGATACTGGATTATCATGGGAAATAATTGAGAAGGATTATATTCTTTCTTGGGTATTAGCTGGTATTGCGGCTAATAAAAAATTACAAAGTGAACTTATTTTCAAAGGTGGGACTGCATTAAAAAAATGCTATTTTGGAAATTATAGATTTTCGGAAGACCTTGATTTTACTGCAAAAGAAGACATTGTAAGAGGGAACCTTCTTGAAGAGGAGATTGAAAAGTCTTGTGAAATAGCAACTAATTTAGTACAAAAATTTTCCCCTCTTGAATTAAAAGTAGAGAGATATAAGGAGAAAGAATCTCATCCTGGCGCCCAAGAAGCTTTTAATATAAGAGGAAAATTCCCCTGGCATCGTCAATTTTTGCCAAAAGTGATGGTTGAAATTACTATGGGAGAACCTATACAGATTGATCCGGTAAAAAGGCCTATACTTCATGGTTATGAAGAGGAAATATTTCAGGAAATAAATGTCTATTCTCTCGAAGAGATTATAGCAGAGAAAATGCGGGCAATATTGCAGCATTTTAAAAAATTAGAAGAACGTGGGTGGACCCGATCAAGGGCGAGAGATTATTACGATATCTGGAGAATATAAATGGTTATTCAAATGCGTTAAGGTTGGTATTATATGTCCTTGTGATACTGAATATCAGAGCTACAAAGAGATATTGAAGTTGCATAATGAAGCTGAATTAGCAAGCAGGTTAATTTCATCAAGAAGAGAAAAAGATGTAGAAGTAATAAAGGTTGGTAATATTGCCAGTGGGGAAAAGGATGTAAACAATAAAGAGCTTCGTCAAGAGTTAAACCATAAATTAGGTGCAATAGCATGCAATTGGGAAACTTCTTCAGTCTTAAAAACAGCACAACTAAATGGGATAAAAAGCTTTTCTTTCCGGGTGATAACAGATAATGCTGATGAAGAGATGGAGGATAATTTAAATGCAAATTGGAAAAAGGCACTTGAAATTATGTATAAGGCATTAGAAAAATTCATTTTTGAAGGTTGGGTTAACAAAATTAATTAATAGTGAAGGTGTCTAAGGCTAATAATTTGGTAACTTTTGGTGGAAAACCTATAGGATCTGAGGAGTTTCTTAACTATACGGTTGAGGCTTTAGGTATTATTATAATAGATAGATGTCCCAAGGGAAGACTTCGTAATAGGGAAAATTAAACCATAGAAAAAATAGGATGTGTCTATTTAATACAAGGAGAGAAACTATAATGAAAAAAGTAAATTTAGGAATTATAGGTTGCGGAATTGCTGCTCAAAGTTTACATTGGCCTGCATTACAAAAACTAAAAGATGAATTCGAAATTACAACTATTTGTAATCATACTGAAAAAAAAGCCAAAGATTTTTCTAAAATATTGGGTGGGGTACCTTATGTTCTTGATTATCACCATCTTCTACGAAGAGCTGATGTAGAAGCTGTAGATATAGTTCTTCCTATTCAGCTTAATTATCAAGTTACTAAGGATGCCTTACAAGCCGGTAAACACGTAATAGTGGAAAAGCCTTTAGCTGCTAATTTGTCAGAAGCTAAAATGATGTTAGATTTTGAAGATAAATATTCCCTGGTTATGATGGTAGCTGAAAATTACCGTTATCGCTCCATCTTCAACCGGGTTAAAAATTATTTAAATCAAGGTAAAATTGGAGAGCCTTATGCGGTATTTTGCAATGGGTTTACTCTAAATACTTTGAAGAATAATAAATATGCTCAAACTAAATGGCGTAGAAATCACCAATATAAAGGAGGATTTGTTACTGATGCAGGAATTCATTATATAGCAGCTTTGAGAGATATGTTCGGCGAAATTAATTATGGGATTGCTTTTACCAAGAGGGTGAATCCTAATATTGGGGAAATGGATTCTATGAGTTTTCAATTCCGCACAGATAAAAATATTTACGGGGTGCTTAATACATTTTATAGTTCAAAAGGTTATGAACAAGATTGTATTTTAATTTCTGGCTCAGAAGGAAGTATCTTGATTGAAAATAATAAACTTACTTTGAGAAGCGAAGAGGGAATAACATTTGAGGAAGTAATAGAAGATGACCAGGGGTATAAAGAAGAGTTTGAAGATTTTTATAGAGGAATACGTTTAGGGGAAAAAGTAAAAAGTTCATTTTATGAAGGTTATAAAGATTTACAGGTTATTATGGGAGCTATAAATTCTACGAGTAAATGGAAAAATTTAGAATTAAAATGATTTGAAGGAAAATACAAAATTGTATCAACATTTGAATTAAAAATGATTAATCATACCAGTAAAATTAATCAAATTAAAAGAATTATACTCCATGAGTTTTAAAAGGTGGAGGTTATTTCAAATAGCACAATAAAGTAAGTTTTTAATAAATTGAGACACATCCCACTTTCTTAGACAATTAATATTTTACTTTTAAATTAAATAAATAGGGAAGATGTACCAGGCCAATAATTAGATAACTTTTTCTAACTTTTCGTAAGGAGTCTGATTAAATCAGGTTCCAAATATCCTCTCAAATGATTAGAATATGGGAGGAGATAGTCCTTTATTACACTTTTATCATATTTTAAAAAATTATGATTGAGTGAGAGAATGGGAAGCTCAAATCTTTATTATTGATAATCGAATAATTTTTAAGTTATATTTTATTTTATGACTAATACCTCGAGGCTAGTCTACTTAAAACAAATATATAATCTGACGTATGACGTACACTTTTAATAAAGAAGTTAAAATTATGAAAAAATTAAAAGTAGATCTGGAAATGATTGCTAATGCCATGGAAGATGTGGCTCGAATGGATATGGATTACTATCTTGATAAAGAAACAGGAGAGGTTATTATTACCTCAGAGGAAACATTTAGCTATGCTGAAGAAGATGAAGATAATATAAGAGAAGATTTACCTGATTGGCAGAAAGAGGATGTTAAATTAGCCCAGGATATATTATTTAAAAAGCCCGATCGTTATATTTGTATCCCTGAGAGGCCATCATATGAAGGATATAATTTAATGGTTGAATTTGCCGAGAAGGTAGAGGATGGATTATTAAGGGAAAAATTGAGCATAGCTTTAGATGGAAAGGGAGCTTTCAGGCGTTTCAAAAATGTAATAGCAGATTATCCGGATTATAGAGAAAAATGGTTCAAATTTAGAGATGAAAGGATAAATAAAAAAGTTATTGAATGGCTAAATAGTATCGGAATCGAACCTGCGTAGAGAACGATAACCGTTGGAGTTAAACCCTTAACATTTGATATATTTTGTCAATCCACCAACTATCCAGTTTGATTGGTTAATATAAAATTTAAATTTTTATGCATTATGCAAAAAAAATATAAAGAATAGAAAGTAGGAAATTATTATGAAACTCGATACCAAAATTATTGACTTTATTATTGACATAATGGAATTTTGTGAAAGAGACACTTATTTATCTAAAGAATTAATCAAAGAAAGAGAAAGATTTTTTACTACCGCCCCTGAGTTGTATTACAAAACATTTGAAGAAATAAATTCCGTTGAGCAGAGGTTTGCCGATTATTATATTTTTACTTGTGTTTCTCAATATTATGAAATGAGTCCCTTAGAAGTTTTTTTATCCAAGAATTTATTTAAATATAATAAAAAAGACCGAAATATTCTCCTGGGATTTAGAAATGATATCTTTGATATCTTTAACATTGTCAAGGTTGTGGTTGGCTCTTATTTTATAGCTAAGAATTTTACTTCTAATCAAGAATATAAAGTGTGGGAAAGTAATGCTACATATCAAATCAAAGAAGGAGACCATGTTGTAGGACGCATTTTGCCCTATGAAACAGATTATGCTTTATGCAATTTCAATATATTATGTCCAAAAGATTTTACCTATTCATTAAAAAGATTGCGGAGAAATGACCCTTCTGAGATTATTCATTCAATTACCCCTTTAATGATAGAGAAAGAAATTTACCAGGCATGTCAAAATTTTAATGTAGAGGAAAACAATCTGGAATTTGTAGAAAAAAAGCTAAAACATTTATTAAAAAAATATTTAGGGGGAAAAGCGCCTTCTATCAAAAATCTTAGAAAGAAGATAAATAAAATTACCGGTCCTTTTCCTCTAGTGAGAGAATTGTCGGGAAAATTTAATTTTTCCTCTGATGATGAATTAATAGAATTTCAGAAAATATTTATGGATTTCTGGAATCTTTCTTCCCGTGATGAATTTCAGGGAGAATCTCCCCAGGAAGTTAATGAACAGAGTATGGGACCCCAGGAAAGAGAATTGATTCTGGATTTAATGCGCCAGATTCAATCGAGCATTAATCCGAATAATTTTTCCAATCAAGAAGAATTAGAGAAAGCGATTAAGAAATGTCAGGATCAATGGCTTCAACAATCCCAGGAAGAGCTTGACCATAAAACTCCCTGGGAAGTAATTTTAGATGAAAGAAAAAGATTGGACAGCCCTAGAAAGGGTTTCACCTTTTCAATGACTATAACACCTGTAAGCTGTGGAATGAAGGAAGAATATATTGATTTAACTAATTTAAGCAAAAAAGATAGTTCTCTGGCAGAAGATTTAAAAACTTTTGTAAACTATTTTATAAAAAATCGCGCAAAGGTTACTTTAAAAAACAGATGGATTCCTTTTAAGCATATAAAATCAATAGAGGAAGATTTTATTAATAAGAATAGTTTTATTTTATTAGGCGAGGAAGAAAAAAGAGGAGAAGAAGTTAGCAAAAGATATATTTATTTTATAGATATATTGTCTCGAGTAGCAAGATTTATTTATACAGACAAGAAGGGTTGGATCAAGGTAAATGTTGGTCGTTTTAAAGAATTTTGTGAGAAATCTTATGGAGAAAAACTCTTTGAGTTGTTTTTTATCTGGGTTGAAAAAGCGAATTGGACAAAGTTCCTGGCTAGTAGATATTGGGATATTCAGGCTAAAGAATATCAAAATAATTTTATACCAATAATATATTGTATTAATGAATTTAAGGTAAACAAGAAAATAGACTTAGAAGAATTTGTAATTAAGCTCTATGTTCCCGAGGGAAAAGAAATAAAATTTTCTAAAAGCGTACTCAATGATTTAGCTTCAGCAATTGAGACAATTCTAATAGAATATTTACAATGGCTGGGGGTAGTCAGAACTCAAAAGGGAGATATATTTCCCGGGATAAAAATTAAAGTTATTAAAAAATTTTGGATTACTCCCAATGGTAAAAAATTAATCAATAAAATGATAGATTATTATATTAAAACGGGGAGGATGTAATAAAGATAAAAAACCAATAGAGTATTTTCAGGAATACCCTTTTTCTACAGCAAAGAAGAAAAAGAGAGGAATGGAAAAGTTTTATTTACTTATATACTCTATGCTATTATTAATCTATTATTAATAGCTGATTTTATCTTTTCAATCTACATCTCTTGTACTTTTTGAGAAAAAGGTTCAAAAGAAATATTTCCCGCATAGCCAAGTTTGAGGAGTAATTCTATCTGTTCCCTGGTTTGAAGCCTATCTTGTTCGGTTACTAAAACACGATGATTATCTCTATATTCTTCAACAGGTATATTGCATTCTACTCCGGAGATGTGAACTAATCCGGTATAAGAGATATCATAATCGTTTTCAATTTAAATATAGAAAAATTAATTAGTATTAAAATAAAGAACAGGGGACGGGTGTTAAAAATGAATAAATCAGTAAGTTTTTTTTGAAAGAATAACGGAGTCTCAACATTTGACATAACTTTTGGAAATGGTAAACTAAAATGTACCTAATAAGGAATTTTCTCTTTCCATAATTTTAGGAATTAATATCAGGATAATGAAAAGGCGAAACTACTATGGAGAAAGAAAAATTTTCATAGAGGTTTTATTTTTAAAAGGCAAAGTATCATGAAAAAAGTTAAATATAAGGGGAAAAATAGATATAATGAATTTTTATCTGCGGCAAAAATAATTTCTAAAAAGATTTCTAAGATAGAAGGCGTAGTAGGAATATTAGCTACCGGAGGAATAGGACGTGGTTATTGCGATGATTATTCTGACCTTGATTTAATAGTTTATGTTGATGCTAAAAGGGTTAAAGAAATTGAAAAATATATTGCAGTAGGTTCTTTAATATATAAAAATATTGCGTTGGATACACCGGTTGAATCGTATCAAATAGCATTAAAACATAAATCACCCTCTAAATATTGGTCTCAGGTTATGAGGTGGGATAGAAAAAATTCTCAAATTTTATTTGATACTGAACATAAAATAGAAAATCTACTCCAAGAAAAATTAGTCTTTCCAGATTGGGAACAGAAGGGACTCTTAAAAAAGTATAGTGATGAAGTAGAAGATCACCTTAAATATAGTTTTGAAATGTGGGAGAAGAGAGGAAGTCTAATTAATCTTGCTGATTCTTTAATTAAAGCTACCGAATATATTATACTGTGGATTTATGCTAAGAATAAAAAGTTTCAACCATATTTACCAAAATGGCTTTTTTATCATTTGGAGAATAATTTTGTGCCAGAATCAAAATACCTGGATATAATTAAAAAAGTTTATTTAAATCCCATTAAAACAACTGTCCAAGCTAAAAGAATTAGAACTGAATTAATCGAATTAAGTAAAAATATAGGAATTAAATTTAATTACGAAAATTTAAAAGATATTTTTAAACAAGATGGAAAGAATTGGGAAAAAACGTCAGAAGAAACAAAGCATTATTTAAGTTGGTAATTATTTGAATCAAAGGGGAAGTTTGGTTCTTAAAACAGATACAATATATACTCATGTGAGTAACACAAGAATATAAGTAAGATTAAAAATCCGTTGAATAACCTATAGATAAAAGGGAAATGATTAAAGATGGAGAGATATGCGAACATGATTCGCATATACTATGTTGAAATAAATTTAACTTGAGAATTCCCTGTGGCTTGCCACAGGGTAGATTCTGAAGTATTATAACTATATGGGTAAAGGAGATGTTCAAAAAGGATATCATTGTGCTTGGCAGATACATTATCATATAGTATTTC
>Ga0315546_1001194_pt1 | contig 16835 bp, 16 predicted proteins | sample SalMarSW160170MG_FD_203833 | JGI IMG/M metagenome (GOLD analysis project Ga0315546, IMG submission 203833) | Salt marsh sediment microbial communities from the Plum Island Ecosystem LTER, Massachusetts, United States - Salt Marsh Sediment SW1601-170 ... | reverse complement strand
TACTTCCTCAGCACGCACAAGTATCGGCGGGATAAAGATGACTATCACAATATCTATGCCGTCATCATGCGCCAGAATTTCCAGCGCCCGGCTGTAATCCTCGGGGGAAGCCTCAGCCGTCATATCAACGGGATTGGCAATACTGGCTCGAGATGGGAGAAAGCTCTTTAGCTTTGAGACGCTCTCATCTGAAAGAGTGTGCAATTCCAGCCCTCTATCAGCACAGGCATCGGCGGTCATAATGCCCGGGCCCCCTCCATTGGTGAGAATAGCCACTCTTTTCCCCTGAGGAATGGGTTGGTGATATAACAGGTTAGCCACTTCAAAAAGCTCTTCCAGTGTATCCACCCGGACCATTCCGGTCTGGGCAAACAATGCTTCAGAAGCTACCTCACCGGTAGCCAGCGCCCCGGTATGTGAGGTAGCAGCCCGGAAGCCTGCCGAAGTACGCCCGCTTTTTACCACAATCACCGGCTTGGTGGGCGTAATGCTGCGGGCTATGCGGACAAACTTCTTGGGATTGCCGAAAGATTCAAGGTAAAGGAGGATGACCCTGGTAGACGGGTCCTTTCCCCAGTATTGGAGCAGATCGTTGCTGGAGACATCAGCCCTGTTTCCGATGCTGACAAATGTGGAAAGCCCAATGTTCAGGTTCTTCGCATACTCCAGGATAATCTGCCCAAGCGCACCACTCTGAGTACCCATGGCAATACCGCCGGTCGGAGGGAAAACAGGTGAAAAAGTAGCGTTCATATTGACTTCTGGATCAGTGTTGACGATGCCCATGCAGTTGGGTCCCACTATGCGCATCCCATAGCGCTGAGCAATTTCAACTATCCCATCCTGCTTCGCCTTTCCTTCAGGGCTGCTCTCTCCAAAGCCTGCTGATATTATAATTACGCCGCGCACTCCTTTTTGCCCGCACTCATCCATCAGCCGCGGGACCGTATCAGCTGGAGTGATAATAATGGCAAGGTCCACTTCTCCGGGTATATCCAGAACAGACGGATATGTCTGCACTGCGGCGACTACCTTGGCTTTAGGATTCACGGGGTAGACGACTCCCGTAAACTCATGTTGCAACAAGTTACGGAAAAGCCTGTTGCCGATAGTGAGATTTCTGCGTGAAGCTCCAATAACGGCTATGGAGCGAGGCTTTAACACAGCCTCGAGCGAGGCAATGTCAGAAGCTTTCTCTTGCTCTGAGGGCATCCATTCCATATTGAATCCACCGTTTATGAAGTTGAGAATGATTATATTGCAAAACCGTGGTTTGTGTCTAATGCGGGGATTAGACCAGAGCTACACCGGTCGTTGTGCAATCCCTCCGCGGCTCTTTTCTAGTTCTATGTCTGCCTCGGATGTTATGGATGGTAAAGTGAACAATCCGATGAAAAGTGATGTTGGCAGAAAGAGCTTCGTCTTTGTAACCAACATGACTTTCCCATTTGATATGGCTATACTTAACATTAAGCTAAAATGGAAAATCTAATAAAGAGATAACAATGGCAAAGAAACCATATCACCAGAAAACATCAGGGAGAGTAGACATGAAACACCATACCAAATACCGTGACCTTGACGAGATTAAGGCGTCACCGGCGGCGGAGCGGAAACTACCCTGGTGGATAAGGGAGGTTGATAAACCCACCGTGGATATTGACTGGAGCCAGATGAAGCGCTTCGACTGCAGCAATATCATGTTCAACAACGGCTTCGCCAAAGCGCTGGGTCCCGAGAATGCCATGAAGCTTGGGAAACGTGCTACAGAGACGAGCACAAAAAATATACTTGAAAATGAGCCCGGCTTCAACCTGAGGGACAAGGCACTGGTCGCCGGGGGATGGGTAACATCACTTTTGGCAGCAGAGCGTGCCTTCCTAGGTCCCGGTATTAAAGTCCCGGCAGACCTATGTGGCATACCTGAGGAGCTTAGCTATCCTCGCTATGAGGGTACCCCTGAGGAAAACACGCGTATGGTTCGGGCGGCGGCCAAAATTTACGGAGCTGCCTCAGTAGGCGTGGTCGAACTTGACGAAAACACCCGCAAACTAATTTATTCATTTGATAGCTGGGATAACCGGCAGTGGGAATTTGAGGATGTGGACAAGGCTTACGAGACGAAAAAGAAGAAGGTAATACCATATAAGGCACAATGGGTCATTGTTTACACCGTCCGCATGTCACAGCCAACCATGGCCCTAGCACCGAGCGTATTAGAAGAAGCAGCAACCTCCATGGGCTATTCCGAGGGCACTTCGGTCCAGCTCCGCCTCCAGCAGTTCATAAACAGGCTGGGTTACCAGTGCCTGGCTGATGGTAGCATGGGCACCTCGGGAAACAGCCCCGGCTTTGGTGTGCTGGCCGGTCTGGGCGAGCTCAGCCGTTTGAACCGTATGATTTCACCGAGATGGGGTCCCATGGTGCGGGTGTTTAAGGTGATTACTGACCTGCCGCTGGCTCCCACCAAGCCGATAGATGCCGGCATATTCCGCTACTGCCGCGACTGCAAGAAGTGTGCCGAGTTCTGCCCCTCTAACGCCCTCAGCATGGAAACAGAGCCCTCATGGGAGGTAGAGGGGCCCTGGAATAACCCCGGCATCAAGACATACTACGAAAAAGCGCCCAACTGCTTCTCACAGTGGCTGAAAATAGGCGGACATGACTGCGGCATCTGCCTGGCCAGTTGCCCCTTGTCCAAGCAAGATACATCATTTATACACATACACGATTTTGTCAGGCAAGTTATATCCACCACGCCGACGTTCAACAGAATGATCACAAAGCTGTATACCGACCCCGGTTACGGTAAGGACGCCGAAGCATGGTGGGAACTCGACCTGCCCCCACATGGCTATAAAAACACGCAAGGGATGTAGTATAAATCTCAGCTAATTGAACAAAGCTATTTTTGGCTATAATGGCTATACATAACATTAATTTCAAACGGAAAATCCAATGAGGAGGTAAAAATGCCTATTGTTCATGTAGATTTCTGGGAGGGCGTTGGAGAGGAAAAGGTTAAAGCGATAATACGTGGTATAACAAACGTTATCGTGGATTTGGGCGTCCCAGAACATTCTGTAGAAGTAATCGTTCATGAAATCCCCAAAACGCACTGGGGCATTGGTGGTGAGCCAGCTTCAGAAAAACTCAAAGACATATCACCACCCAGGTAACGGCTAACCTTTGTGCCTTCTCCTAAACAAAGGTTCATTTTTCAGTGCTGCGTTTACATTTGTGTGAAGCACCTTTTGTGAAGGACATACAATCTGGCTCAGAAGACACGGAAAGGCGAAGAGCTAAGATTGCCAGCTAGCTTATTAAGGTCGCTTGTCTCGGTCAATGCAAGACGAGGAACTAAACAGAATGGCTTAATGTTATACTACAATAAGATGAAATGTGATGGAGAATATGCCATACCAAAAGAGCGAGAGAGCAGGTAATAAAGCCAAATGGATTTAACTACTGCGATTAAACATGTCCGACCGAGCATTGTCCAGGTCAATCTGCAGGCGCATGGTTTTCCGCGCGTAGGTACCAGCCCGCAACCCATTGATTTGAACCAGCCACTCGGTACCGGCTTTGTCATAAGCCTAGAAGGTTATGTCGTTACTGCAAATCATGTCGTGGAAGCGGGATTCAAAGCTTTGGAGAATCTGCAGTCAGAGATAAAGATGCTCTCAATAGGTTTTGCATATACGAACACTCAAGAAATGCGTGGCAATTTCACACTCATGGATTTTGACTTAGTTGAAACAGATAAGATACATGACCTAGCTTTGCTAAAGCTCAAAAGTAAAGAAATACCACCCATGTTTGGCAATGTTCCGCCGCTTAAACTTGCACCTGTAATTCTAAATCTTGATAGACCAGAGGATGGAGTGGCTATCGGAATCTCTGGGTATCCGTTAAACCAATCGGTTTTAGTAACGAACGGTGGCTTTATGGCTACATCGTGGGCATTTGACCTCCAAGAATTGAAATTGCAAGGAACACCAAAATTCTATCGAAAGCTGGATATAGCCGATTCCTATTTGGCAGATATTAATGTAAACCCTGGGAATAGCGGAGGGCCAGTTTACTTAGCAAGTGATGGCTCGGTAATTGGTGTATGTGTTGCTTATCTCCCGACTAACGTTAGGGATGATAAGGGTGGTATAACAAATTATTACTATAATACAGGGTTAGCTATTGTAGTTCCCTCTCGCTATGTTTCTGACCTATTGCGAAGACACACTGTAAGTTAAGCATCCAGAGGCATACTCATAAAGAACAGTTTAGTCTACACATAAACGATCTAGCTTTTTGCTGTATGTAGTTGGCTCAGGCTCGTTTGTACTCTTTATATACCTCGATGGCACTCTCTATCATCTCCCAAGGGTGAATTCCAGAGACATCATACCAATTAGGCCTACTACAAATTAGGTATTATGTCCCCAGGATACCCTAAAACATTCACGTTTTGGTCATTGGGATTTTGGGTTTTGATATTGTATAGGATTTCGAATTTCGCTTTATCCTTTCCTGTGCGCAAGCATTTATGTCATCACATATAATTCTCTAGCCGAGCTTGGCTAATACTCCCTGAGCTTGTGCCGAAATATAGTTAATTGCAAAATCCTTTATAACTCTCCCTCCCCTGGCGGGAGGGACCTAGAGGGAGGGGGAATTCATCAGTTTTCACCCTCACCTTAATCCTCTCCCGTCTAGGGAGAGGATTTTTATACGGAATTATGCGGAATACTATACTATAAAAACAGGAAGGGAGCCCCCGAAGAGATTCCCCAATCCTGATCCTTCGACACAGCATCAAATGCCAAGCTATTCAGCTATCCCCAAGGTGTTTCGAATCCACTGGTGAACTGGGCTGGCCTGCCGTCTTCAAAGATCCTAATCCGAGGGCATCGGACTTCACCCATAATACCCGGTAGGGTCCCCGTGCACATGCCCTCTCCGTCGTAGATCGTAATGGAATTAAGAACGACCACAGTGGCGGTGGCGGGGGGTCCACAACCGTAATGCAACTCCACATTGTATACGGTATCGTCATCAGCATCTACCCCCTCTATTTCCACTTTGTACTCTCCTCCCGTTCTGATCCAAGCCTCACCCTTTACCATGCCTGTGCCGCCGCTCGTCGGAACAATGTCACATTCGAACATTGCACGAACTCCGTGGGGTTGGCCCTTGGCAAGGACCGGTATAACAGCAATCGCAGAAACGACCAGCACCACAGCTAGGGTTACCGCAATTAGTTTTTTCATCTCTTTTCACCTCTTTTCTTTTTAGGATTGCCTTATCGCCCGTCGACCTCGGGCATCACCGCTTATGCATTTACTCAGTTCTACTTCCAGAAAATATCACCTCCTTATCACAAGCAGGGGCATCTTTGGGGGCTGGGGCTTTGCCCCAGCCCCTCTGCGTTTGTTGATTCAAACAAGTTCACTCATCACTACATAGGGTAGAAGCGGACCTGGATGAGCTTGGAGCCATGGTTCTGAAGCTGCCAGAAGTAAGCATAGTCGCTATATCCCCCGACCGTGTCCAAGTAATCGAAGTAATCAAAAATCCACATCCCCAATTCATTTTGGTTTACTGGATCGGGTAAACCCGTTTCCCCGAAACTTGCTTCCTCAATATCAATGAAGAACAGGTCGGTAGCGTCTACCCATTTCCTGCCAACACTGACTGTACCAAGATTCAGATAATAGTATAGACCTGTAGTGTTGTGAACTTGTGCCCATCCGTCAATTGTAGCATTTTCGCTTGTTGGCTTTCCTTTCGCTACAACAACCACTTTATACTTACCAGCGGCAAGGTCTAGCACACATGCGTCACCATCGAAAGCGGTGCCGTCGATAACTGCGAAATCATCGGCACCAGTTTGAGTCATGATGATGCCAAAACCAGGTAGCGAAGCTACGTTGTCTTCTACTTTCGAGCCATGGTTGACCACTTTGTTGGGTAACTCAAGTGTAATGTTCCATCCAGATGTATCCATGGGAACGAACATTGTGTGCCTGTCTGGATTCGAAACCTCTTTGTCGTTCCAGCCAGTTTTCTTACCGAGGAGGTTCAGGTTGAAGTGAGGTCCATTCAGATCAAATTCGGTTTTGGGACTCTTAGCAAACACGACTGAAGGTACTATAGTGGCTACTAAGACTACCACTAAAAGAATACCAAATATTTTTTTCGTCATTCCCTTTCTCCTTTCATTTATACTTTTCTGTATAATTATATCTGTCGACTTCAGATATACGGTTTTGATTTATCAATCTTTGCCAGCTATCACCCCCTTTTCAAGTTTTTGCCTTATCGCCGTTGACCTGCTATTATCATCTTACCACAAGTTTCCTTCCAGTCAATTGCCTTATCTTTACTTTTCTTCCAAAAGCCCTCTAGAAAATAGTCCTGGGACTTTTGGGGCGAGCAAAAGCTGTTGCGCCCAAGACATAGGACTTCTGGGTAATAGACAGGGTAAGGAGCTTGAGTTAACATAAATGAAGTTCTGTAAAGATGAATGAGGTGGAGAGAGCATGGAAGTGAAAGGAAAGAATTCAAGGATGTTGACCACCACTGAGGTGGCTGACCTGCTCCATGTTCATCCCAACACAGTGAGGCGGTGGGCAAACGAGGGGCTTCTTCCAGTCTATCGCCTGGGAACCAGGGGGGACCGCAGGTTCAAATGGAAAGAGGTGGAGACCTTTATCAAATCCACTAGCCACAAATGATAATAGCCCAAAGGCTACCTCAATAGAGGTCAGCTATAAGTAAATGCAGGGAGGCCTAGGGAGCCTTTCTTAGGAATTCCAGGGACACCATACCAATCGGGCCTGCTACAAATCAGGTATTACGTCCCCAAAATACCACCATCCTATTGCCCGATGGCGACTATGTCACTATAATATTCAGGCAAAACTAGACTATGTTATACATATTTGCTACACGGAGTGCCGGTAATTAAGATGCGAAAGCGTTTCTCATTTATTATCTACTTGGCTATTGCATTTGTGGCCCTTTCCGGAATTGCATATTTCATTCATTACCTCATTTTTCGTGATGTCCACCATATATTTATCTATATGATTGGTGACCTTGCCTTTTTACCCCTCGAAGTCCTATTGGTGGTGGTTATCATTGAGCGCCTCCTGGCTCGCCGAGAGATGCAAGCCAAACTGGAGAAACTCAACATGGTGGTGGGAGCTTTTTTCAGCGAGCTGGGCAACTACCTACTTCAAGACCTTCTTAAACATTTTGATAACCGCCTGGAGATTTCCAGCAATCTGAACGTTACTGAGAGCTGGACAAAAAGAGATTTCCAAAAAGCTGTCAAATTTGCAGACCACCTCAAAGTCGAGGTCGACTGCCGAAATGTAGACCTCGGCAGGCTCAAAGCCTTTCTGGCGCAGAAACGAACGTTCCTGTTGACGCTGCTCGAGAATCCAAACTTGCTGGAGCATGACCGGTTTACCGACCTGCTCTGGGCAGTTACCCACCTGGATGAAGAGCTTGAAGCAAGAACATCGCTTATCGGTCTTCCTGATAAGGATTTGGAGCACCTTGCCGGTGATATCCAAAGAATGTATGACCATCTGGCCAGTGAATGGTTAGACTACGTTCAGCACTTGAAATCGAAGTACCCCTTCCTTTTCTCGCTGGTTCTGAGAACGCATCCGTTCCAGGAACAGCAGTCCCCCATAATAACCTGACGGAATTCCAGGGACACCATATCAATTAAGCCTGCCACACATCAGGTATTATGTTCCCAGCATAACCTCGGATTTATAACAATTGACTTTTTAATGTACCCACAAATATAATCCGTCAATAATACTAATGGCCGATAAAAGATAGGAATGCCAGGAGGGATGAACAAATCGCCCCGGGCCCAGAAATGGTATGATTGGTCACTACGGCATACCATCCTGATACCGATTATACTCTTCATCATCGCCGTGATCTTCAAGACTTTTGATGTCTTTGTCTTCCGCATTGATGAGTTACTCGGTGAAATTATTATCTCCAAGTCTCTCGGATTCCTCCTGGTTGTAGCCTATCTGTGGTTCGTTGGGAAATCGGTTACCGCCATCGGTCTGCATGGCAAATTTGTGGCAAAGTCGCTAATAATAGGCTCTACCGGCATCATTCTTATCCTGTTGTTTAGCTACGGACTTCAGTTCGGTGTTCTGGCCGGCGCTGGCAAAGAGCCAAGTCTGGTATTCACAGCTATCGATCCGACAGCCGGCGTAACCGGAGGCGTGGCATTTGCCATGTTTCTCTTAGTTGGCAACTTCGTAAACTCCTTTATGGAGGAGGGATTATTCCGGGGCGTGATGCTTCGTCATTTCAGGGTTTCTCTGTCATTCTGGAGAGCTAACTTTCTACAGGCAGCCTTTTTTGGGATTTGGCATTTAAATTGGCCAATCAAGCAGTTCCTGACTGGACAACTCGATGTGGGTGGACTGGCCTCTCAATCTTTAATTATACTGATCGCAACAGGCATTGTCGGATTTGCCATGGGTTATCTATATTTAAAGACGGGCAACCTGTGGGGTCCATGGATTATGCATACCATCAATAATAGCGTCCAAAATATGGTTCATATTCGAACAATAGATGGCCTTGATTCCGATATGATGGTATTTCAGATTGCGCTTACTTTTTCCTTAGTTGCCATAATGCTATTCTTCAGGGCTTTAACAAAGCGGTTCCAAATGCCCGAAGTCAAGCCATGGGGTCAAGAAACCAGCTAGTATAGTGGTGGCTGATGCTTTTTCAACTTAACAATCCCAATATTCGACAAATGATGCCCAGCATATAAAGATTTTGCAGACGGATTGTGCAGTTTTCCAGTCGCTTCAAGCGCCCAGAGTCCCTTTCTTAGCTTCCTGGTCACGGACAACAGAGTTAACAATACGACGTCTTATATTGCTTCCCTGCCAGGCAATAAATCACTCAGACCTTCCCTTGATATAGCCAGCGCTTGACAGGTATCATAGTAGATGTAGCGCTTATCCTGTAATCGAGGCCGATGATGAAGAAGATAATGGTTATCCTAGCCAACTATGCTGGTACTGAGGAAGGCTATGGCTTGTTGGGTCCGCAGATGGCAGCCACCATTATCCAGAATAGTACCGGCTATGAGTGTATCGTAGTAGCAGTAGGTCACGATTTTGATAAGGAAATCATCAAGAAAAATGTAATTCAGCTCGCTGGCAACGAAAGACCGATTATTGGCTTCAGCAGCCTCGGAGGTCGTCCTGAGCTCTGGGAGCTGGCTAAGGAACTGAAGGCGGAAGGGGTTATAACCATTTTGGGTGGTCCTCAAGCTGACGTCGATTATATAGGAGAAACAGGTTGGGAACAGCATCTTCACCGATTTCCCGGGGTAAAGGATAGCTTCAGTCTTGCTCTCCAGGGACCTGCTGAGCAGCTAATCCCCTTTATTAAGTCTCAGGGTAAAGAGGTGGCTGAGAAAATTCCGGGGGCGATTTTCACTCAGAATGGTAGATGCCGGATAAATGAGAGGGATAAGTGGAATGGGGACTTTCTGAGTAAGGTCAACTGGGGGAATTTGTATAAGCTGGGCTCATCGGGATTGGGGCCAGTGTCTGTGACCAGCGCACAGGTTGTACAACAGATAGGGTGTCCTTACGCTGCCAGGACGGTGAGGGTAAGCATTGATTATCCAACTAACTTGAAAGGCGCCCCATTCAACAAGAAGGGCCAAATATCACTTAGCCTTCGTGGTTGTAGCTTCTGTGATGTAGCTCGGGATAAAGGGTTTGGCGGTAAGCTATCACTTGATAATGTGATGGCACAGATAATTAACTTGCCTGAGGATGAGGAGGGGAGAAAAATCCCCTTTGAATTGATAAACGAGGCGCCCTTGACTACCATGCCTGAATTGCTGTCAGCTATTAAACAGCAGGGGATCCAGATTTCTCAGATAGAGCTGGTCAGCCGGGCCGATTGGTTGATAACGGGCGAAGAGAAACTTCGGATTGCTTTAAAGTTGGCTAAGACTATGAAAGCGCATGTCCTCATGTCAGCGGTAGGCTTTGAATCCTTTGCCAACTCTATCTTGAGGAATTTGAATAAGGGTTATATGGTCGATACAAACCTTTCTGCCATTAAACTGATGAGACAGCTAAAGGAAGAGTTCCCGGACAACTGGTTCTATACAACCGGCGATGGGGCAAGTCATGGCTTCATACACCCTACCCCCTGGGATTCTACGGAAACCGAGCGCGAGATGAGCAGCATCATATTCGCTTACGGCCTGAATCGGGATATTCTTCCCAAGCATAGCACTCCGCTAATTATCCACCATACCTGCGGGTTAGCCGATTGGGCGAGAGAACTGGAGATGAGGGAAGGGCTCACACTGAAGAGAAGGGCATCCATTATTGAGTGGTGGTAGGTGATAGATACCAGACAAGCCTACTAAATCACGTATTATGTTCCCAGAATACCCCTAAAATATAAAAAGATGGAACAGAAGGGACAAAACATTATGAAAGTCGATTTGAATAATCTTTTCCGTTTGACTGAAGTCCATATTAAACCTGCAGCAGAAATGCTAACCCGTGCCTTTCAGGATAATCCAGGACTAATATATTACTTCCCAGACGAGTCCGAAAGAAAGAATAAATCACTTCATTACTTTCAGTTTACGATCTGTTATGGTCTTATCTATGGTGAGGTTTATGCGACATCTCCGAATCTGGAAGGATTAGCGGTGTGGATTCCTTCAGAAAATGCCAATATGAGTCTATGGAGAGTTATAAGAAGTGGAGGGTTGTCCATGATACATAAATTAGGTAGCAAGGCTGCTTCGCAATTGAGGTCTTTTGGAGATTACGTTTCCTCCATACACAAACGCCATGCGCCTTTCAGGCACTGGTATTTGCTTGGTCTTGGAGTTGATCCTGATTACCAAGGACAAGGTTATGCGAGCACCTTGCTAAAGGCGATGTTTACCAGAATTGATAATGAGCATCTGCCCTGCTATCTTGAAACTCAAAATGAAAACAATGTGCCTATTTACCAGCACTATGGATTTAAGGTAGTCGAGGAAAGTATAGTTCCAAATACCAGGGTAACTAATTGGGCTATGTTAAGAGAGCAGGTTGGTTAGTGGTGGTTTTCGTCTTACAGCTTAGTCGTATGTCCTGAGCAATATAATCTTCTGGAGGTTATCGTTTTCAATATTAAATTAGAATTCCAGGGACACTACACCACTCAGGCCTATTACAAATCAGGTTTTATGCCCCCAGAATACCACACTCAGGCCCTATTCATTAGTGACTAAAGGCATACTTTTATTAGTTTATTTAAGCTTTGCCCTCATACTTGAAGGAGACCCGCACCTTCGCACGATAAGCGGCAACCTTGCCGTTCTCGAGATGCATGTCCAACTCTTCAATCTCAGCAATGCGTAGATCACGCAAGGACTTCGAGGCCTGTTCAACAGCGGCGGCGGCAGCCTTTTCCCAGGACTCAGTACTGGTTCCAACCAACGTTATTATTTTATAAACACTGTCAATCATGATACCCTCCTTTCAGATTTGTTGTGCATTATATAGCCAATGCTCTCAATGAAGCAATTAACAATGTGGCGGATTATGCAGTTTTTCAGTTGCTTTTGAGCGCTAAAGATAAATTCAATCCCGCCTCTGGTAATCTGGTTCAGAGGACGCCGAAGGACAAAGAGCTAAGGTCGCCGCCAAGTTAGTCATCAAACAGGTCTATACAAGCCAGCCTTAGATGAATCGACTAAACTATTGCTGTAATGCTGTGATACCAAGGCTATTCTCAAGCCCGATGACAGAGCCTACGACAAACTGCTTCAATACGTGTCAGTGCTTCATCAATATCTGAGAATGAGACCATGCGGTGAGTAACCGCACGGAATGGGCGGCCGTCACGTAAGCCTACCTTTACCCCTTCTCTCTCGAGGCCTTCAACAAACTCGGCGACAGATAACTCCGGGGAGAGGTTGAACATCACGATGTTGGTAGGTATGTCGTCCTGGGCCAGCGTTATTCCTGTAATGCTCGCCAGGCCCTCTGCCAGACGTCTCGCATTGGAGTGATCTTCAGCCAGGCGGTCTATCATTGTCTCCAATGCCACGATACCCGCAGCTGCGATAATCCCCGCCTGCCGCATGCCGCCACCCAACATCTTACGAAACTTGCGGGCTCGCTCAATGAAATCCTTGCTCCCGCATAGGAGCGATCCAACCGGCGCACTCAGTCCTTTCGAAAGGCATAATGCTATAGAATCCGAATTCTGGGCCAGTTCGCATGCCGGTACGCCGAGGGCAATTGCGGCATTGAAAATGCGAGCGCCATCCAGATGTACCTTTAGCCCGCGTGTGTGGGCTAGATTACAGACTTCGTTCGTATAATCTGTCGTAAGGACGGCCCCTCCGCAGCGATTATGTGTATTCTCCAGACAGAGCAGCCTGGTCTCTGGGTAGTGGATATCCTTAGCCCGGATTGCTCGGTCAATATCATCTAGATTGAGACGGCCGCACCTATCATTAGGTAAGGTGCGCAGAGTTACGCCACCGAGAGCTGCAGCACCACCTACCTCGTACCACAGGATGTGTGCCTCATCTCCCACAATGATTTCGTCGCCATGATTGGTATGAGTGAGCACGGCGATAAGATTACCCTGGGTGCCGGAGGTAGTGAAGAGTGCGGCTTCTTTACCCATTCTCGCTGCCGCCATCATTTCAAGCCGATTGACCGTGGGGTCCTCACGATAAACATCGTCACCTACCTCCGCCTCAAACATTGCCTGCCTCATCTCAGGTGTGGGATGGGTAATAGTCTCGCTACGCAAATCAATTACTTTCATCTCGCATTGCCTCATGTTCTTATCAAGTCAATCGACGGATAACCGCCCGTTTGTTGAGCCTTCTCAAACAGGAGCTTAGCCACAGCTATGTCCTCGACAGCGATTCCAGTTGAATCGAATACAGTAATAGCGCTTTTATCTGTTCTCCCTCTCTTCTTGCCCACAACTAATTCGGCAAGTGTTCCGTAAACCTCACGAATACTATAGATACGTTTCTTAATAGGGACGTTAATCTCCCCGCTGGTACTCGCCTGTTTCAAGTCATCAACGACGACAATTGCCTCCTTAAGTATGGAGGGATCTAATTCTTGCTTACCTGGTGCATCAGCACCGACCGCATTTATGTGAGTCCCGGCGATTATCCACTCCTTCTTGATAATAGGACTACAGGAAGGGGTCAAGGTGCATACGATATCCGATGCCACTGCCTCTTGAACGGAACAATTTCTAATCGAAGACTTTGAGAAAGAATGCATTAGTCTATCCACAGCAGCTTTGGAAACATCAAAAGCATTTATTGAGATGGGGCTGAACAGCTCAGCATGAGCCAGTATTTGCGTGTGCGCTTGAAAGCCAGCACCGATAACTCCAATCGTATGCGAATCGGGTCGCGCTAGATACTTGGAGGCGACAGCCGCTGCCGCACCGGTTCGGTAAGCTGTGATTTCAGTAGCGTCCATTATTGCCAGCGGATATCCCGTTTCCGGGTCATTGTAGACCAGAATAGCCATAATCGAAGGCAAACCAAGGGACGGATTCTGAGGGTGTACGTTTACCCATTTCATGCCGGCACATCCTGGCAAGGCAGCAGGCATTGCTCTGAAATCACCATGTTCAAGGGATAAATATGTTTTGGCTGGCATCCTTCCCCTGCCTTCGCCGCATATCCCGAAAGCCTCTTCCACCACATTAATAACGTCTGACATCCTCATCAGCGTTTTGATGGCATTCCTATCTAACAAGAGTGTAGGCATAAACTAGCAAATCCGGTGTTTATTATGGAAAATTTCCCTATTGAATTTACTCTACTTCAATAGGAAGGTCAAGGGATAGATCACTTCCTACCTGCCTATCACTTGTGATTCTGATGGGTGCTGTAAGCGCTAAAGGGTGAGTTCAATTCCGCCTTTGGTAATCTGGCTCAGAAAACACCGAAGGGCAGAGAGGTAAGATTCAAAGCATTCCTGAAATGGCTTAGCAATTACCTGACCACCCCACGGGGTTCGAGGAAATTAAGCGAACAGACTGGCTAAGTGTTACACGTCTCCAGAGTAATGAATATATCTTGCGTCCCAGGCGGAAATGAATGAGAAAAAGTTTAATATCTTCTCTGCCTTCCTCTACTAGGTCCACCGGGCCTTCTGTTGCCGTAAGACCCACCACCTCTGCTCTCAGAAGGTGGGCGAGCCGCGTTAACAGTAAGCGTCTGGTCCTTCAGTACTTTCCCGTTGAGGCCAGCAATTGCAGCTTGACCTTCAGACACCACTGCCATTTCAACAAACCCGAATCCCCTGGGTCGCCCAGTGTACTTGTCTGTTATAATGTTTAAAGATGTCACTTCTCCAAAAGTCCCAAATTCCTGACGTAATTCATCTTCAGTTACATCAGAGGGTAAGTTACCCACATAAATCTTCATACTAGTGCTCCTTTCGCTTAATCTCGTAATCCTTGCAGAGAAAATGGCGGTGGGACTTTGCCTCGCGCAGAATTCCACTCATTTGCACCATCCTTTGAAAGCGACACAACAGTGAATCTTGAGAGTCACCTTCACGTATCGAGACTCCCATTGAGATGATACATCGCCACATTCTAGAGACATACACGGGCCGGGGATCCCCGGCCCGTGTATGCCCGTCAAACCGGCATTATCTACTCAGTCTGACTTTATTGTAGCACTCGCTACAATAGACCGGCCTGCCATTGGTAGGCTCAAAAGGCACTTCAGTGTCTTTGCCGCACTCGGCGCATATGGCAGGAAACATTTGGCGTGGGAGTCCGTAGCTGTTACCGCGACTTCCGTTCCGCTCTGCCTTCCTTGCCTGGCGGCATGAGGGACAGCGCTTGGGCTCATTAGTATAGCCCTTGGTTTGAAAGAACTCTTGTTCCTCAGCGGTGAAGGCGAAGTCAGCCCCACAATCGGCACACTGGATAGTTTTGTCCTGAAAACTCATTGGATGACCTCCTTTCTCAAAATTTTAGCTGGGGTTTGGGTCATCCAATACTTGATATGAATCTAGCAGAATCCTAAGAAGCTTGTAATAACCTAAACTTAAACTATTAAATACATCATACACCGATTATTAAAATTGTCAAGTCCCGCCGCGGCTTTATTCGTGCTTTAAGATTCGTGCTTTAAGTCCGCCTCAAGTGCTAAGGGATAAATTCAATTTAGCTCTGGCTTAAGTTCTCTTTCCCTCTTTAAGGCTTAGAAAGTTCAGGTTATATTCCTCAATCAGCCCGGCATCGGCAAAACTGAAGTATCTATTTTTACCTATTATGACGTGCCTTGTCGCCTACTGCAGCACACTACATCGCCTAATTAGTAGCAACATGACGAAACGTGTAGTTTAGAACTACTCAAGAATTGGGTATGTAATAGAGTTTAAGTCGGGTACAGTGGGCGGTACTGGACGACAGACAGAACTTTATGCTATTGTTTAGCTTCAGTGTATGGTCGAACCAAAATCGCAGGATTTGTTTACCTAGATTACATAGGTTATCCACAATCAAGAGTGACCCAAGCTCATAGCGTCTCGGTGCTGCTAACTTCATGAGGTAGTGTGCAGAAAAGACAGCTCGATAGAGGATAAAGAATGAAGACAAAGAAAAGAGAGCACCGATCGGCTTCACTGGTTGAATCTCGACCTGCGGTCCCAGTAAGGAGAACCCTTGCCCAAGACCTGTTCGATGGTGTTGCACCCTCGTACGACACCTGGGCGCAAGTGCTGACTTACTTTCAGTACCTTCGTTGGCGCGAGTTCTTAGTCTCGCGAATGGCTCTTCGGCCGGGAAACCTTGTGCTTGACGTATGTACCGGTACAGCCGGTGTTGCCATGGAGATTGCCGACCACCATGATGGCCGAATCGTGGGCCTCGATGTCAGCCACTTGATGCTGGAAGCTGGCGTCCGCGCCGTCGAGAAGCAAAGCCTGGACGGCAGAGTCCAACTTGTCCAGGGCCGCGCTGAGCATTTACCCTTTCCTGATGAGACCTTCGATGCGGTTGTCTTCACCTACCTGCTGCGTTATGTCCAAGACCCTGATGCAACAATACGGGAGCTGTCTCGCGTACTGAAACCAGGCGGGCAATTGCTCTCGCTTGAGTTCGACATCCCAAAAGCCTTTTGGATGAGAGCTCTATGGGAACTCCACAATAGGGTCGTCATGCCAGTAATGACCATCCCCGTTTCACGAAGTTGGCATCGTATGGGCTGTTTCCTAGGTTCGAGCATCTCAGGCTTCTGTCGGCGGTGGCCTGTTGAGCGCCTCGCCGCAATATGGCGTGAAAACGGAATTCCGCTGGTACAAACGGGACGCCTGTTGCAAGGTGTAGCCGTTGTGATGTGGGGAACGAAACGAAGATAGAGACCGATAACCAGCCGTAGTAATTACCTTATGTTGGACTTTCTCGAATTCCAGGGACACCATACTAACTAGGCTTAATACAAATCAGGTATTATGTCCGGAATACTATCCTCTCGATTTTGAGTATTGACAATGCCTCATAAGTGAATTACAATATAGTAAAATTACAACATGTGAGCTAACCTTAGAAATTGTGTGAGGGGTTGAGGAGATGAAATAAGGGCACTGGAACCGCCAAATAATATGGCGGTGGGTGGTGCCCTTTTTGCTTATTCAATCACAATAACGGGAAGGAGGTAATGCCTATACTGAATAAAGGCTGGCTTCTTCGTTTGTGGGCGTCGGAGAGGTTGGTTCGTTGTGCTTAAATAGCCCAATAAA
>Ga0315546_1001193_pt1 | contig 16838 bp, 12 predicted proteins | sample SalMarSW160170MG_FD_203833 | JGI IMG/M metagenome (GOLD analysis project Ga0315546, IMG submission 203833) | Salt marsh sediment microbial communities from the Plum Island Ecosystem LTER, Massachusetts, United States - Salt Marsh Sediment SW1601-170 ... | reverse complement strand
GGTGGCTGCGGGGAGAATAAAAATAAGATTGCGTGGCAATGAGGAGAAACCGATGTATCGCTAAGATGATGGCAACTCAACCAGCACATCCTTAGCCTTGTCTTCCGGCGTAGGGATGATGCCATAGATACTAAGCTCATCTCCAGCCACTACAATTCTATCTACTACTTCCCTTAGAATTTGCCTCTTATCTCCGAAGTCAAGAGTAGTTAGAGTGGTAGGTAAGCTCTGGCAAAACTGGTGGAGTTTCTCATCGTTAAGCTCCTGAGCCTTGCACTTGCGTAGCTCACTTTCGAGCCTTGCCCGTTCTTCACTTAAGCTTGCCTTTTCGCTCTTTATTGCATCCATCTTTCGCTTCAGGGTCGGGAGGTCTATAGCTCCTATCTTATAAGCGTCGAGCATTCTATCAGCCTCTATTTCCTTTCTTTCTAGCACCTGAGACACCCTATCCAGATTAGCCTCTAAGTAGGCACCTGTGGGATCTTGCTCCTGATTCCTCACTTGCTCGATTATGAGCCTCGGTTGAGATAATAAGTGAGATATGGTATCCCACACTACTGTTTCCAACCTATCGGCGCGAATGTTTTTGGCAAAGCAGCTCTTTGGCCTGTTGTTACCTGACTTGGAACTACAACAGTAATAGGTTCTCCCTCCCGTGGTTCTGGCACCAAGCTTGTAGCCACAATTGCCACAAACCAGCAATCCACTGAGGAGATAGTCTCTTTTTGTATTTCGAGAGCAGAGTTCTCTATTCTTTGCCAGTTGCCTTTGGGCAGCCTCGAAAGTCTTTCGGGAGATGATAGCAGGAACTTCGACTGGAATCCACTGCTCTCTGGGCTTCAATATCTGGACAGTGCCACCATCCTTTGTCTTGGCTGGAGCATCTATATGCTTGTTGTAATACCATCGCCCTGCATATGTCTCATCGGTGACGATGCGATATAAGGTTGATCGCTGCCACCAGGCTTTACCTTTCCGAGTAGGAATACCTAGCCTTATTAGTCTCTGCTGGATAGCACGCAGCTTCATGCCATCTTTGACCAGCCAGTCAAACACCATGCGCACAACATCTGCCTCCTTTGGTTCTATCACATGCCTGCTGTCAACCAGCTTGTAACCGTAAGGTGGCTGACCTCCAGGCTGCTTCCCCTCTTTCGCTTTTCTCAGTTTGCCTCTAGCGGTACGCTCCAGTAGCTTTGTTCTCTCATACTCAGCGAATATCCCCTTCATGCCGAAGAGCATCCTATCCTCAGGGCTTTGCCCTACAGATTGAGTAACAAATTTCAGCTCAACACCATGCCTTTCAAACTCATCAACTAGCACCATCAGGTGAACCAATTTCCGAGAAAGCCTATCCGGGTCGTAGACTATAACAGCTTCTACCATGCTTTGCCTGGCACATTCCCTGAGTTCGCTGAGCGCAGGGCGGCCTAAGACTGCCCCACTTATACCTTCGTCCACAAACTCTTTTACCACTTCAAAACCATGCCCAACAGCAAATTCATGCATACTTTCTAGTTGAGATGGAATGCTGTAGTTCTTGGCCTGATCCTCTGTGCTTACCCTAGCGTAAAGTGCTGCTTTCACTTCTTACCTCCTTTTGGTTTCCTTTGTCTCCTGTAATCAAGCGAATCGGCCTCAATCAGCCACATATAGCCTAACTTCCTGGCTTTTATCTTTCCCTGCCGAATAAGTCTGCAAATCTGGGACTCAGTGATTCTCAGTTGCTCGCTTGCTTCCTTAACTGTTATTTCCATAGACAGCGCTTATATATATTATACCAGATACCTGGAATAGAGTCAAAACTCGCCTAGACCTGAGGTGGACCCTTAAGTTCCTCTTTAAGTACTTCACTAAGATTCCTATTAACGAAAACTGTTGACCGCTGACCACATATGGGACAACATTTCCGCTCAGCTTCATATTGAGCATAAAGCCCTCGTCTGCCTTCTCTCGACTTTCCAACAATAACGAACTCTACGCCACAATCACTACAAGTCAGCATATTCAAAGTATCCCATGTTAAGCTCCGCACAACGTACTTCTTCAAGAAATTAGCATCGTACTTTCTCTGTCGCGCTGTCTCAACCAAAAAAGGAATTGATTCTAAGAACTTCTCCATCTCAGGTGGCTCGTTGGCACCCACAAAACCAACGAAGCTCTGAAACAGTTCAAACATAGACCCCGCCGCCGATATCTTTGCTTCTACTTCCGCTAGTGTCTCTTTCTTCTCTTCTAAATGCTTATCTATCCTGGAAATTTCTCTGAGCTTTCCTTCCATCTCCTCAATCTTTTCCTCCAAGTGTTTAGCCTGCTTTTCTAGGGCTGTTTTTCTTGCCTCCAGCGTCTCCACGCTGCTCTCGAGCCTCGGCAAATATTTCTCCAGCTGCTTCCTTTGGCTTTCCATGACATCAATAGTCTGAGCCAGGGTCTGCTTGAGAGTATTCAGTTCTCCGGTCTCTTCCTGCAGGGCTGTCTTCTTCCCTGATAACATCTCTACTTCGGCTTCCAGTTTTGCCTTTCTCCCCTTGGAGTTTTCTAGCTCCGACCTTAAAGAAGTGGCCTCAGTTCCCATGACTTCGATTGCTTTATCCAGCGAGCCATATTCAGCCAGCTGCTTTGCAAACCTATCAGCATCGATTGTTTCGATGCCGGCTTCCACAGGTTCTACAGCAGCTTTGAAATTCTCAAAGCCAATACCCAACTCCTCAATCTTCTGATGTTCCCTGAGATAATCTTCTAACTCATCATCGGAAACACCCAGTTTTTCCAATGTCTGGGCCATTGGCTCAAGCCTTTGTATTCTATCCAGCGTCAGGTTAGCATCGTTCATCCTTTTGGCCATTTCTGCCTCTATCGCAGCTCCCCTTTGCTCCGCTCTCTGCTCCAGCTCCTTGAGCTCCTGTTCCTTGCCTTTCTTTGCTGTATCCAGTTGTTCAATACTCTGGCGAAGGACCTCATTCTCCTGTTTCAGGACAGCATTGCTCTGCTGCAACTGTATGCTTTCAGATGACAGCTGCTCAAAGTGGGATACCACCTCTGGGTAAGTCCTCCCAGTATTGTTTTCCAATCTAACAAGCTTCATTGCTGCGGGTACGAAATCAGGAGCTTTCAATTTTGCAATTACCTTGACCAACGTGTTATGCTCCTTTGGCGACACTCCAAGACTGTCAAAGGACTTCAGGATACTCACTCCGCCCCTGGCTTCCTCCACAGTCAACCTGTTCTTTGAAAGCTCTGTAGCTAAACTTCTGAGCAAATCTACTTCATGCATTATTCCGTACCTCCTGGCCGCTGCCATAATGCCTATCTGGTCAGTATCTGCTTTGAATAGTGAGGCGTGGCGGGAAACAGTGGCCTGATTGACACCACACTCCTTTGCAACTTCTGGTTGCGGTACCCCTCTGAAGAAGTACTGAAGTATCTTGGAAGCTTTGTGTGGTGAAATCCTGACTGTCACTCTTTCCTAGCCTCTTTTCCATTCTACGATCTGGAAACCAAATACGCAAATCTTTCTATGCTTTGTATGCTAAATATGCTGTCTATGCCAAATATGCCTCCTCCATCCTTATAAGTATATGTATTTCACATTCTAGTTTCCTTCTTTGCATTGCGGATGCAGGCATATCGCCGTGGTTGGAAAACATGCGCGAATGGCGCCAGCAACTACTCACCCTGGATCACAGGGTCGAACACCGTCTAATTTCTGAATTCTGGCTTGTATTGTCGTTGCGATTCCACGTGGAAATTATGAAAGCGACAAGTTTTCATACGATAATATGACTATCGCATAGAACGATACAAGGAAAACGAGAAAATGAGAACGACAAAAACGATGGAGTGTGTTATTTGTAGGGGCTGAGCTACGCATCATCTTGGGAAATTGGAGCCCTTTGAAGTGGACCAAAGTGTAAAATAGACAGAACCTATGGTCTGAAATTCACCCTTCCGTCAGTTAAGCATTGAAATGATTGCACATTTCAGGCAATTGTTACCCAATAATTGTCTCTTTTATGATATGCGATAACCTAGCTGGTATGTTGGTAATCCCTAGGGAACTGAAGCCAAGGGGTAAAGAGGAAAATTGCTAAAGGCTAAGCAAATCACCGACCTAGTGAACAAATTGAAAAACTTTATGGCGAAGCTGAAGTCCTCAAATAATTCTTACCACAACACTATAGAGACCTAAATCTCCCTCCTCAGATCCTATATCGAAAAGAATCTCATATTCGCCAGCTTGGGTTGGTGTTTTCACTATTACTTGGCATGCCTCTACCTCTCCAAAGCGTAAGCTTGTCATGACAGGTGGCCTACGATCCAGAGGATCGGGTACGAAGATGTATTGTCTATTTGCTAATCTGCCTTTTAGTGAGGAAGTAAAAACACGAGACGTTTTCTGCCCTTGACGTTCGGCTTCTTTAATTTCGAAACTCGACGGAAAATAAATCATGATTGAAAGACTTTGGGCTGCTGCTTTTCTCTTGATGCCAAAAACTAAAGTTCTTCTCCCTCTATTTTCAAAAAGGAATTTTAGATTGGTTAATTCATTAGGCTTACAAGTAGTTTCTCTCCCGCCTACTTCAAAGTATACATCCACGATAGGCTTAGCATGTCTCCAAATGACGACGACCAAAGCAATTAAAGCAGCAGCGGAACCAAGTCCCGCGATTATCCAATCTGGAGATATAGTTATCCCATGTGCGCATACACTCGTCATAGCTTCTATGATAACTTATATTAACAGGGAGAAACAACTTGTTCCAAAGCTAATATAAATCAAAAACTGGGAAACCGTGAAGATACTGGAAGTGGATAGAGAAATGCCGCTTCTCATGGTACGGTGATTGCAAATCCCAAAACACTACGTCGTCGGGCAGGCAACAAAATGGACTTTTGTTCAGTGCATACCTCTAGGTCTGAAATCTAAGCTGAGCTTATCCTTCAGGTACTCTTTCAATACGAAAACTTCTATATTGTGTGGTGAGGTATTTGAAACAAGCATATATTTCTTGTAAGAACCCGGGATTGAGGAATCCTTGCTTGTTATTTTCATGTTCCTTTTCTCCCCCACAATATCAAGAACTTCGTCATCGTTTGCCAATTTACAATCCCAACATATTATTACCCAAAGCTTGCCAAACGAATGGTTAAAGCTCCGTTTCAATTCATATTTCATCTCAGCAAATTTCATTGACGCCTGACTTAGGTCGAGCGCTGTATCTTTTGTAACGAGAAGGTCATACCCAAGGCTTGTATCATAATCTATTACCTTGAAGTCAAATAGCTCAGGCTTGATAGTCTTTAACTGGAGAAATAGGCTAAAGACACCTCCTTCCTGCCTTGGTTCAAGAAGTGTGATACCGTCAATCTCTGTGGCGTTCTTAGTTAGCGTCTCCCTTCTTCTTCTATCAAAATCAGACTCCTCTTGTTGTGCGGTCCTTTCAACTTGCTCTGTAACAAGTTCCTCTCTATATTTTTGGAATTCTCTTGTTGATTTAATCTTGTTATTGAACAAATCCTTCACCGTTTTTCCCACAGCTTCAAGTAAATCGGGAGGGGTATTCTCTAAGTCGCCACGATTGGCTGTGAGCTTGAAGTCCTGGCAGTTGACAAAGGCATGATATTTTGTCCACTCACTTCTTTCCGCAACCCATTTATTCCATTCACTCTCATGCTGAATAGGAATATGGTCTTTGCAAAGCCAAAGTCCGTATCTATCTCCTACATCATATTCACCAGGTTTCCACGCCTGCCATTTCTCATGTATCATCCTGTTGTATTCACGCTTTGCTTTGTCTCCCTCTATATAAAATACGAAATCTATTGTGCAGCCTGGCTTTCCAATAACCTGAGCGTCACGAAACTCCCACTTTGCAACATAATAGTCAAGGGGTGAAATCTTATCTTTGCCTTTCAAAGCCCTAATGTCGGAATTAACCTCAGCAAACTTATGCCCAAAGTCTAATTTTTCAAATTCCTTTGCCCCTAGTCCCTTTAATTGTACTTTCATATCCTTGTAGGTTTCTTTCCCAACCTCTAACTCGGGAGAGCCAAATTTAGTAAACCAATGTATATAGTCCTTGATTTCATCCTGACTAAAACCTGCTTGTATATTCGAATTGTATCCAAAGATTGTTATACTGCTCCCTTGTTGTTGGTCCCTAAATTCCTTGCTTTCATATATTACCTTTGGAAGTTCTTCTCTTCGTAAGGTCTGTCTAGGAGAATCCATGTAAGCTTCCAGATATTGGTTATTCTTGCAGGTCTTTACATCTATTCTTCTGCTATTGAAGTATACTTTTGTGCCGTGTCCCTTTTCACCTATAGAGGGCGATACCTTGAATCCCCTCTCATCCACTGCTATTCTCGTTGAATACCCCAGCCCAAAGAAAGCTTTCAGTTGCTCCTCATTCATTCCTTCCCCATCGTCTTCAATATTGATAACAAGTTCATCCATTCCCCTCGACCTGTCCACATAAATCTCAATCTTGATGTTTTTGGCGCCAGCATCGAAACAATTACTAATTGCCTCTCTAATCACCTCCTTGGGATTTGTAAAATCGTTTGAGATTTCCAAAAACTCAGCTGCTTCATTTACTGTAGGGATGAATTCCATTGTGTTCACCTCCAAGCTCTTCTTAATAAGCTCCTAGTAAAACGAGTAAATCCGGACAATTATCCAACATTAACTCGCTGTACCCAAATAATACCACATTTGTTTTCCAGCAGTAATAGACTGAAGTCAGGCATGTTTATATATGTTCAGTTAGGAAAAGCGCAAACTGCGCTCTGGCAAGATTTGACCCCTCATAACCCACTATTTTACGTTGGTCATTCTCTGGCCACAAGCGAGGGTGAGGTAGTGGGGATAGCTAGGTGAACAAACCGCCCTAATGTTCAACACCACGCTCGTGAGACACAAGTGGGATGCAGCCTTCACGTGCGCGATTGCAGCTGTAAGAACAGATCCATGTACACCGCAGGAAAATTCGAGATGAATCAAAAAGACTATACCTGGGTGTCGAAATGGTGTTTCCGTTTCCCCATCTTCAGCAAAACCGCATAAGCAGAAGCGCGAGATCAAGCTAAGGCCATGTCTCTCAATATGGATATGATAGCTGCTTTTGCTTTTTCTACCAACTCTAAATGGGCCTTGCCAAAACGCCTCTGATATTTGTGTAGCACCGTACCCCTAAGCGTGTGAAGTTCCTTTAGCGTGTCCCAAGTTACGAATTCAGAAGTGTCTTTCGCTATAGCTCGCGCTACTACTAATAAATCGCCTGTGGAAGATTCCCTAAGTATTTTTCCAATGTGTCTCCAGTTTAGGGTCATTCTCCTAGTCAGATATTCTCTCACCACAAAGTCGATTGCTATGTCTAGATCGATAACTGCATTTCTGACATTACCCTCAGCTAAATGACGAAAGGTGTAATAGAGATACTCCCAAGGAACTGGCAGCCTTGCTTCTGAGTCACGCAAAGCGGTAAGCGAACGACGTATATTCTCTAGCTCGTCATGGCTGATAGGCGTCATAGCTATCTGCAAGTCAACCTCAGCAACGGCATCCCCCGCAACCTCGAACAAAAAGCCTCCGGTCCATTCATCGCTGGATATCTTTCCAAACTCGATATTCCATGAGTTTAGGCACCATGGAAAATTTACGATATCCATAGAGAATCTCGTAGTACTGAGCCTAGGCACCTCTTTCCTTACCCAAGGTTGGTGGGGGTAGATTTTAAACAATTCATCGATCAATGCGTTGTGGACTCTTACGATTTCTTGACTGACCCTATACCAGTTGCTGTTGATTAATTGACCTTTCTGAAGCAGAATCTTACCCTCGCGAATAGTTAATTCACTCTTCTCGAACATCTGACCCTTCAGCACTATTTCCAACCAGGGAACAATCAATGTGCGTTCAATCTCCTCGATCACCGCTTTGTATTTGCTTTCATTTTCGCGAAAGGTCTCAAGAAGGGACTTTCGCACCTCTTCACTAGCGCCAGAATCTACCAGGCTGAGTCGAAGACTTGCTGAATCCACGAGTATGATTGTTTGCACCTCCTTATCTTCTTCTCGAAAGTGGATATTAGCGGGTAGCTGCAGGCGACCCCGTACATCGATTGTTTCTATGTCAACCATCATAAAATGTTCTTCCAGCAACTTTCCTTTCAGTGATCATGTAGAGATCATCCAAAACTAGTCATGTTCTACTACATTGTAAGATTTTCTAAGATTGGTGTCGACCCTGGCTACCCTTCAACCATCGATGCAAGTCATGACACAAAACGCTAGATTGTGATATCATGCAATTTTTTTGCATTCAAGTGAGACATGCTACTTCTGAACGGTATTGACGACTCCCCATAGTAGCACTAAACTGCATTCAATAAAAGGAAAGGAGGTGATATCGATGAAGTTTCCATTTGAAGACCGCAAAGTGGTAAGGTCTAGCATTCGTTCAGCGGGGCTGTCGACCCACATTTGTTTTTTGCTTGGTGCTATATTCGCAATAATAGGAATCGTTGCTGGAGCCATGGACGCTCTTATTGGCTTGGAGGCAATACATTGGTTCCTGCTGGCAATTGCTCTTTTTGCAGCTAGCATAACTTACAGCATTAGCTCCGCGGTATCTTGGTATCTAGAAACCACAGAACCTAAAAAGGAGAAGTGAAGGAGCAAAAAGGTCAGGTGTACTTCCCAGGCGGGCAGATGGCTTGCATCACCAACTACCTTGCCTATGAGACAAAACGGACGTTTGTTACCTAGTTGAACATTCTGAGTTAATGTGACATTGAACGAAATATTCTGGGGACATAATGCCTAAATTTATAGTAGGCCTAATTGGTATAGTGTCCCTGGAATTCTAGAGAAAGCTATTATTGAGTGATGTTGATTTGTTGTGAATAATAAGAGCTGTTATAATAGCACATTTTCCAAGCGAGCAAAGTTCCCATGAAATAATCAGGAGAGGCTAAATATGACGATAAATTTCGAAGACGGAAATCTAGTTTTGAAATTGTGGTACGTGTCGCACCGAACCCGCGCCCTGCTTAAGATGTGTGAGGACCAGATATATAGTGAATACAACCTTACTACGGAGCAGTATGCAGTGCTTGCGGCTATAAAACACATTGGTGGTACTGCAAGGCCAACTGACGTAGCCCGGTGGTTAGGACGTAGCACGAACAGCATCAGTATGATAGTCGACCGCATGGTCAAAGCTGGTCTGGTCAGAAGGGTAAGAGACAGGAGTGACCGCAGGATAGTAAATGTGTCTATCACCAGCAAGGCGGAGAACGCCCTTAAACCGGCAATTCTGACAGGCTGGGAGTTTATCCAGAAAATCACGTCGCCACTAACATATGAGGACAAGCATAACTTTATCAGGCTGCACGATACGCTAAGAGACGAGATATTTAAGTATCTCAATCCCGGAGTGAATGTAGAGGAAATGGCAAGAAATGATGACGAGAGCCATGCCAATTTAATGGAACGGCTGATCCAGTACGCTTTGCACTCCACTCCTGAAGCCAATCGTCAGGGTAGTGAGAAGAGAAAGACCAAGAAAAAGACTGAATGATGAGGGCAGTCCACCTTACATATACTAGCTGGCGTAGAGCAGCTCTAAAAGGTCCGCGATAATCCCGGTAGGACGAAAGATGCTCCTTGTTTCAACACACAGGTAAAACAACTTAGCCGCCGCGAAAGACCACCTAGATTTTCATTAGTGCACCAAAGTCAGCTTGGGGCAACGGTAATCAAGCGTATCACACAGAACGTCATTGTGTTGGGTAACACAAAGAGGATTGCTAGGCGTCATTCGACGATGAATCAGATGATTCACTATCCTCCAAAGCTGGTTCAGGTTCAGCGAGATCCTCATCAACTTGATTTAACCAGTAATCATATGGTAACAAAGTATTACATTGCAGGTTGAAGGTTCCATCTACTATAGAGAACGATTCCTGAAGGTATTTCGCACAATTTAGAAATAGGTCGAATTCTGGTTCAACCTCTGGATCACAAGGGATAAGCATGTATTTATGCAAAGGATTCCCTGATTGGACAACATTTAGCCTGCCGACATGGTTCCACATATTATGAACGCACGAACTGAATGGAATGTAGGCATATCGGTATACATCTAAACAATCTGCTTCTTGTGCCATTTCACGAGTGTTCAATCCAGACCAACTACCTAAGTCGACGTTCGTCAAAAAAGTGTATTGTTGGTTATTAATCCATCTTTCCATTCCTTCAATGAGTTGTTGAAGGTCTGAGTTACTGCCATCTTCATCTTCAACTTTGAGATGTTCAAGATACAGTTTAGCTTGACCAAGTCCATGAAGAACAAAGCCTTTCGACCTGACAGCAGGATCTTTGAGGATCCACGATAGGGTGATATGATTATCTATCATGACCCTAAGTAGAATGGGACCGACGTGAACATCCCAAAAGGCGGGATTTCTGGCCATTCTCTTAGCAAGTGTTACCTGTCGTGCGAGCAAAGCTCCTATTACTTCGCATTGGTAGTTCTCGTATATATCCTTTGGCAGTTTGTTCCATCTCTCCTGAAGGCCGAGATCAGCAAGCTCGATAAAACGACGTATCTTCTCCGGAAGCTCGGCATCTAACTGGTTCATTTCCTGAGTGATTGGCATGGGAGGGTCAATTTCAATGCCACGGTTCCAAAAGTAGCGGGGCCATTGGTCAGTGATCTTTTCACCAATATGCCCGATAAGCGCGCTTACTGTTGCCCGCACACTTGAACACGCTCTTTTAGCCTCGTCTGAGTTAAAGTCAGAGATTATGGCGTTAAAGTTAGGTACTTGAACGGGAGAGGCATATCTTAGTTTTCCGCATACTGCAGCAAAGTATACTGCGCTGGCCTGAACAGTCATTGCCGGCTGTGCACGGCGATTGTAGTATTTTGCCAAGGTTTCCTTCAAATGGGTAACAGCCTGACGTTCACTTAGCTGCTCTGAGTTGCTATCCAGGAATTTGAGTGGGCATTCCGGATACAACTGAAGTAAAGATCTAAGCGCGTTGCGGACCTCATTCAGATAGTTCGCGTCTTGGAGTAATTGCACTAGCCTCTGTTTTTGCTCAGTATCCAAAAGATTGAATGAAGACGCAAACGCGAAATATTCGCGTGAGTTAATCATGTTTGCCCATTTTGCAATTCCAGCACTAACTTCCACTCCTCTCTTGACACCTAAGTTTTCAACAATCACCGCTATCCATATCAACTCAGGAAGGATACGATCAACCCAAGAGACCATACCACGTTCGCCCAAATACTCGCGCAGCGGCGGTATGAGTTTCTTACCTACCTTCTTGTGATCGCTCAATATTCTTGATTCAGCGTGTTTCTTCTTTTGATTTCCCATGAAGACCTCCCGAACAATTTGAATCTCAAAGTTCTTGTGTGTTAAGTGTATGTTACTGTTAATGAGAAATCAACAAGAGACAATCAGCTAAGAAGTAACAGAAAGCCATTTCCTATGGTGTATAATTAAAGAGAACTGCTATTGCTCGCTAAGCTCACCGAAACAATCTGTGGCATTCCAGCAATTCGGGGGTGACTGAAATGATCCAGCCAAACGGAGGCAATCAAGACACAATTCTGTCCGGAACTGGAGATATTCTGGGGGCGATCCATCTTCTAAGCATATTACTCGATGTTGAAGGCTTCAAGAGGTGGCTTGCATCTTATCATGGACTAGGGACCGCGGCTCACATCTTCAACGGTTATATGTTTGGACTCAGAACCCTAGCCAGGCTGTTACACCGAGCCATTGACTTTGACTTCAGTCTGGATTTGACCGAGGATTTCATTCTAAGTCGGGCCAGATTCTGCGGCGTTCCGATTGCAGAGGTCCCGAACAGCTGTGAGAAAGCGATTCTCCTCCGGAACGTTCACAAGGCCTCTCGTGATCTTCTCGGATCAAAATCTTGGGCCCAGTTGGAGTCGCGTGCAAAAGAATTCTCAGATACGATACTGATACCACTTCGACGACTTTCTTCGTATACCAAGCTGACTTTACCCAAGGTCACACCAGACCACGAAACCGCGGCCAATTTCGTTAGTCAATGGCAGATACATCTGTTTTTGAGCGATACTCGCCGAGGATATCCTCATGGCTACCACCAACCCATGCTTCCTGATAAGCTTACCGAGGAGAGACTCACTAAGGCATTTGAGGGATACAAACTAGCGGTTCAGTACCTTTGGTACCGGCTCATGGGTGATGAATTTGCTCGCTCGGTGATTGCTGATATTCACAAGGCCACGAATTGGCGCGAGTTCGATAAGTATTACCAACCGATTCAATACGAGGTAGTCGACCCAAAAGAAAAACTGACGGGGTTAAGTTGGGGATTCAACACACTCCTTGTCGCAGAGGCAGGGGCCAAGGGCATAATTTCTGAACTTCTCAAGCCGAGGGCGAAAGAACAACCTTTGTCACCGCAAAAGGAACTCCAGCGCAAGTTTTTTTGGTATGACATAGAGCTTGTTGACGCGTCGTCTACCATATTTAGTGGGGTCCTTACTTTTATATCACTCCTCAATGGTGCTGTTGTGCTTCGCCAACGGGTTGGGAACCCCGACCCTTTACTGGTCATACGCGTCAAACACCCTGCAGGTGGGGCTGAGAGCCATGATTACAGCTACGGCATTCTACTAGAGACACGCGGTAGCTTTGGTATCAGCGATTATTCTGGGTGGCTTCTCTTTTACGATTGCTGTGGTGATTACTCTGGCTTCGCAGGGTCTCAGTATGCAATGGCCGAACAAGAAATCCAGGAGCACCTTAACCGGAAGGTAATTGAGATTCACGAAGTCACAATCCCCAAAGATAGTCTGTTGAATCTCATGCGCGGTAAGCTACTGTCAACCACTAAGGATGTCATGCTTGCTGCGGAACAGACTAGGTTAAGCCTTCGTTCAGCAGAAAACAAGCTCGGCGCAGCTCGCGGTCTCTTGTTAGAGCTTCTTGGAATGCGCCATTATTACGCCGCTTCCAATGGTTCCGTAAGGATTGAGTGGGCGTATGAGCGGCTCGGGCAGGAGATTGACTTGTTAGTCGGGACTGGCGCCTCTATAATTTTTGTGGAATGTAAAAAGCCAGAGATTGACAATCCGGTTGAACAGGTGCGTAAGTTAAAGAAAAAGGCAGCCACTCTCCTCAGTTCAACTGAGTTCAAGACCGAATGGAAAGTCACTTCTAAGACACAAAGGAGGTATGTGTTCGCTACTTGGGAACGGCCCCGGCCAGCCGTTTTCACGAAGCTGCGCGAAAGCGGAATAGAGGTCCTTGTGTTATCGTCGGAGAAAGCTGGTATTGGTCGAACAGCACGAGACCGACTCAAGACAGCGCTTGATGCGGAGAAGTCCAAGTCAAGACCGACATCGGACGAGTTCTTTTCGGAGGCCCCTTTGTGGAGGGAATAGTGCACTATCTGTTATGCTAAAGTGGGACTTGCCTCGAGTTCTACGCATTGATAACACGACGCCGTCGAAGAGACTCGAGCCACGGTAGAATTGCACAATCCATCGTTTTGTTGCCTAGGAAGCATCCCACCGGTGATTGGCCTCCATCTTAGAACCATAGCCCATAATCCATAATCATCTTATCTTCTATACTACAATGGTATAAATGCGCATGGACTATGGACAATACTTCATCTGCTCTAACTTCATTCTGTACGTGGCTCTCAGGTCGACATGGAGTAATAGTTATAGACCATGGACTATGGGCTATGGATAATACTTCATCTACCCTAGCTTCACTCTGTACGTGGCTCTCAGGTCGGCATAAGGTAACAGTTATAGCCCATGGATTCTGGATTATGAACTGTGGTGAACTGCGAAGTGTGAAGTGTGAACTATAGACTAAAAACTGTGAACTGTACTGTGAACTGTGAACCGTGAACTATTGCTCGTCCCTCGTTCGTTGACCCTGCTATCCCGATCCATCATCTATCATCCATCGTCCATCGTCTATCGTCCATCGTTCATAACTGTCATCTGCCATCCATAAACTATCGTCCATGACTGTCGTCTATCGTCCATAAGCGTTACATGAAAGCAACCGATGACTCACGTAGAAAACTAAGCTGGGCAGACGAAACATCGTCTATCGTCCATCGTCCATGCGTATTTGTATTAACGAAAGATAGATGATGATGGAAGATGGACGATGGAAGATGGATGACAGGGCAGGGGTCAATCTCCAGTGGAATATCTCTCAGGCAACAGAACGACAAATTGCATAGAAGTCATGCTCGTTCAACTGGATGCTGCTCTTGAGTTGAAGCCACTCCCCGCGCTATTTATTACTCGTCTATCCTCCATAGCTGCGGTCTGTCGTTGATAAACTGTCGTCCATAATTGTTGCCTGTCATCCTTCGACCACCCTCCATCATCCATCATCCACGGGCAATTGTGTTATTACAGTATGGAAGATAAGATGATGATGGATGATGGATGATGGATGTAGGGCAGATGTCGATATCAAGTGGAATATTCCGCAGACAACAAAAGGATGGAATGTTTAATATGACTTAGAGTGGGTAGATTTTCCCACCTCTCTTGATACGACCGAGTGATGAATAGTAGAATACGACCAATAGACGTCTAGTTCCGTTCACCGGCTAAACGTGTACCAATACACATTTTCCGGTTGCGATTAACTAATGGACACCGGTGTATTTAGGAGGAAATGACATGTATGTGCAAAAAACACACTCAACAGGCATGGCTGGGGAGTTTTGCGTTATGGAAAGATTGTTCCGGTTGGGACACGAGGCTTCGCTAACTTTTGGACATGCTAAATCCATAGATATTATGACGAAGGCCCCTTCAGGCAAGAAGTACGAGGTGTCTGTAAAAGCTATTCGTGGTGGGACTAAGTGGGGCATCGGCAAGGAAGATTATTCAGCCCGGGAAGATCTGGTGTTTGTGTTGCTACTCTATAAGGATTTTGAGAATGTTGCAAAACCACCGGAGACATGGGTAATACCTGCTAGAGAAGCAGAGCAACTGAAAAAGAAGTGGCACCCCGGTACTTATGCTATTTACCGCTCACCCGCAGAGAGGGACAAGCTAGAACCTTACAAGGACGCTTGGCAGAAATACCTAAGCTAGTCTCTGTCGAAGCGAAATAGCACAGCCTGCTTGATTTGCCAAGGAAAGTCTTTGACACAGAGACCAGCTAACAGTCACATAATGGCTTAATGTTATTCTCTTCTCACCATTGATATTTATTGCAACTTTTTCACCCGCTTTATCCTACGCCATTCTTCTAAGAGCCACTTAACCCTATCCTCAATGAAATCGATATACTCGTTTACTTCATTGAAAGTTGGGGTGGGGCTATTAGGATTATGGACAAGCTGGTTACGTTTTCGGGCGCCATTTTGTAGCGTAGACAGACTATTTGACCTTACTCCTGCTACAGATTCCAATACATCGCCATACAATTTTTGTAACGGTGGGGACGGTAATTCTTCAAGTATCACCTGAAGCTTAGGCTCGATTCTCACAAGAATTTCTTTAATAGCCAACTCAGCTGCCATGGTCGCATATATCCACTGGTATCGCCTGTTATCTGAGTTCCTTGCTTGGTGTAAATAGCTAGTTGCTACAAGGGCTTCCTCATTCTCAGAAAGCAATTATTGCAGACTCTTTACCGTAATTGAATTGAGGTTACCCAATGAGGAGGTTCGAAGTTCCACACTTAGCCCATAGGGGATTGAAAACCATTGATTATCATCGAGAGACCACTCGTGGTGTGCATTACCTATCAATTCATCATTCATATCATATCTGTGGAGTTCTTGCTTTAGCAGCCCTGCAAACTGTCTTACAGCCTCTCTAATCGGACGAGTTATGTCGGAAAGCTGCTTCTTTTCTCCATCATTTAGCTTATCGTAGTCATTGGTTCTCAATATTTGCAGGATATTTGGCTCGAAGAAATCAACGACACTCTCAGCCTCAATAGTCTTGCCATCTTGAAGCAGCCTCACGCTTACACTCTGACCACCCTTAGGAACAATAAACGTGTAATCTTTTAGTGACTCGTCAACAATTATAGAGCCAGGCCCTTTTTCGAGAAGTAGAGTGTATTTCGAGCGTAAATACAGTCGGTCGGACATCTATTGAACTCCTCCCATCCTACAATTGACTAAATAGTAGACTAAATTCGCCCTATGGACAAGATGGCAAAGTTTCTTTAATTGACCTTAACTATCTCGGAGGCAATCAAGCCTTTGAATACCTACAGAGTAACTAACTTGAAGCATACAATATGACGGATTGTGACACTCGATAACATAGCAATATGGACATCAACACTTGGCTTTGGGCCAATTCATCAAAAAGAATCTTTTTATCCCTATATACCGGAAGATAACGTATTTTGTCTTTCGGTATATAGAACTTAACTCTAACTTAACAAGTGGTATCCTTTTTGGGGACAGGTCGATGTCCCTACCTTTCCTAGTAGGCAGTCGTAACCTATTGATTTCACACAGATGATGTAATAAGATGTTTGAAGGCTTGTAACGAGGCTAAGATAATATGGCCAAAGAATCAGTAATCCGCCTCATGACACGACTCGCTGATAAATTCAACGCGATCAATTTGTCACAAGGATTTCCAGATGAAGCGCCCCCTTATGAAATGGTATGGACGGCTATCGCAACCTCACTTGGAGGTACCAAAGAAGGCATACATAGTCTCCAAAATACTACTCTGAAGGACATCCATCAAGCAATTGGAGGTGATACTAGAGCTTTCTTGGATAAGAAATTGAAGGATGTACTTGAAG
>Ga0315546_1001185_pt1 | contig 16936 bp, 13 predicted proteins | sample SalMarSW160170MG_FD_203833 | JGI IMG/M metagenome (GOLD analysis project Ga0315546, IMG submission 203833) | Salt marsh sediment microbial communities from the Plum Island Ecosystem LTER, Massachusetts, United States - Salt Marsh Sediment SW1601-170 ... | reverse complement strand
TATCACTCTGATTCCTACTCATACCAGTCGGGGTTGTCTCCATCAATGTTCTTTTTGTATTAATTCTATTACCAATAATTTTTGGCGAGGTTATTCAGTTGAGATGGTATTAAAGGGTCTAGAAAAGATCAAAGAGCAGTTATACTTTCAAAATAAACCAATGCGTTTTTGGGACGAAAATTTTTTTACTGATATTCCGAGAGCTAAGGCAATTATTCAAGGAATGATTGAGAGAAAATTAGACAGGCCGTGGGAGACGACCGTTCGGGTTGATTACATCAATAATCGAATGATTGACGATGATTTTTTAAGTCTTTTAAAAAAATCTGGCTGTTATCTTTTGTCGTATGGCGGCGAGTCGGGCTCGGAAATAGTTTTGAAAAAAATCAACAAGGGGATTAAGCCGGAACAAATTATCCATTCAGCCAGGCAAACCTTAAAATACGGCATTATTCCTCAATATTCCTTTATGGTCGGTTTACCCGGCGAAGAGCGAGCTGACATTGATAAAACTATTCAAATAATTGACCGATTAACTAAATTAAGCCCGCAAGTCCAAATTTTAGGTCCACAGGCCTTCCGGCCTTATCCAGGCTCGAAACTTTATCAGGAATGTTTGGCCAACGGTTGGCGGTCGCCTGATACGTTAGGCGAATGGGCAAAAGTAGTTAAAGATGAATTAAATTATTTGTCGCCTCGTAATTTCCCTTGGCTAGAAAACACTGATTTGGTTGAATCATTGGAAGCGTATGTTAGGTTTGGAGCCCATACAATTAAAAGTGCTCTTGGCTCAACTGTAAAGTCCAGTAAACTGCTTAAACTGCTTTTTGTTCTGGTTTGCCAGATAAGATGGAAACTAAAATTCTTCAAATGGCCGGTTGAGTTTAAAATAGCCAGGCAGTTTATTAGTAGAACATGATATTTTTAGTCCAAATAAATTATACCAAAGACCACTCCGAGGCAATTTTGCCATTAGGTATTTTGGCGGTGGGCAGTGTTTTAAAAAAACAGGGATTTGAAGTTGAATTGATGAACATCAACGAGAAAGAGATTGACCAAGCTGTTGACTATATAATCGCTAAAAATCCGTTATATGTTGGTTTTTCAGTTATGACTGGCGTTCAAACGGAGCACAGCGCAGAAATGTCCAAAAAGATTAAAACAAAAAGCAATACTCCTGTAATTTGGGGAGGCATTCATCCGTCGCTTTTGCCAAAGCAGTGTTTGGAGTCAGAATACATAGATTATATTATTATCGGCGAGGGCGAAGAAACTATAATTGATTTTACTGATAAGTTTAAAAATAAGCGGTTTTTGGACAAAGCGTTGGGATTGGGATATAAAAATGAGGGTGAAATTATCATTAATCCTAAAAGACCGTTTATTAAAGACCTTGACCAGTACCCTTTGGATTTTAATCTGATAGATTTGGAAAAGTACATTTTCAAGCTGGATAAGTACAGCAGAGTCATTGCTTATAAAGGAAGTCGGGGATGTCCTTTTAACTGCGCGTTTTGCTATAATCAGGAATTTAATCAGGGCCAATGGAGGGCTTGGTCAATAGAAAGAGTGGTGGAGGATATAAATTTCTTGAAAGAGAAATACAAAATTGAAGCAGTCAAATTTTACGATGATAACTTTTTTGTTGACAAAGAAAGGGCGTTGAAAATATTAAGAGCGATTAATCTGCCATCGCATACCGAAGTGAGAATAGACGCCATTGACGAACCACTAGCCCAAGAGTTAAAAAGATTAAATAGTTTTGATTTGTTGATTGGCATGGAGTCGGGCAGTAACCGACTCTTAGAATTAATTAATAAAAGAATAACCGTTGATGACATCGTTAGAACGGTAAAAATTTTGGCTAAAAACGGCCTGAAAGCCAGTTATTCAACGATGGTCGGCTTGCCCGGCGAAACCAAAGAAGAATTTAACTCCACTATTGATTTAATGTATCAAACTTATAAAATACATCCGCAGGCAGGGTTTACAATGGGAGCGTATCTGCCTTATCCCGGCTCAAAACTGTATCAGTTTAGCATTGGACAGGGATTTCAGCCGCCCGCAAAAACGGAGGATTGGGGCAAAATAGACAGATTTAGAAACAAATTCGTTTCTCCGTGGGTAGATGCTCAGCGTGTTTGGCGTATTAGGGAGTGTTTTAAGTTTTTAAGCATGAAGTTGGGGTTTTTTAACAAATGGTTTGAGTGGAGAATTAAGAACCGATTTTTTGCGCTTCCTTTGGATATTTACGCTTTTGAGTATTTATCAAATATAGCGATTGAGGAAAAAGGCATTGTTGGGAAACTTTTAAGAGGAATGTATAATTTTTTAAAAAATGTTACAGCAAAAAACCAATCTTAAAATTTTGACCATTAATCTGGATTACACTCTGGCTGTGGATAAACCTGCGTTTGGCGACGCGCAGGAGAGAAATATTGCCTATGGAAAATATGTTGATAAGATAATTTCCATTACTCATTCGCCAAGAAAATTAGGCCTTAAGCGCAAAAAATTATCAGAAGAGGTAGAAATATTTCCCAGTTCATCAAGAAGCCCCCTCTTTTTTATATTCGATGCTTTCCAGTTAGCCCGACAAATTTTCGTTAATTACCAAATGGATTTAGTTTTAAGCCAAGACCCTTTCATTACAGGTTTAGTCGCTTATTTGATTAAAAGAAGATACAATTGTGCCTTTTTAATCCACTTTCACGGCGATTTTTGGCAGAATAAATATTGGCTTAGAGAAAAATGGTATAACTTTATTTTGCTTTGGTTAAGTAAATTTTTAGTCAAGCGAGCTGATGGGATTAAAGTGGTTAGTTCAGGAATTAAAGATAAATTAGTTGAGGCGGGCGTAGATAAGAAAAAAATTAGGGTTATTCCTACGCCAGTAGATTTGAACAAATTTATTTATTGCCATCCAGAAGAAGTTAGAAAATTTAGGAAAAAGCATCAAAACAGAAAGACGGTTATTAATGTCGGGCGCAAAGATCCATCTAAGGATTACTCAACTTTATATAAAGCCATTTCTTTAATTTATAACGATTACAAAAAATTGGCTTTTTGGCAGGTGGGGAGCGGAGATTATCTTCTGGGAAAAATAAAGACAGACGAAAATTTAATGTTAATCTCAAGCGGTAAAATTAAACAAGAAGAATTAGTTAATTATTATCATGCTTCGGATATTTATGTTTCTTCTTCAAAACACGAAAGTTTTGGTAAGGTTTTAATTGAAGCCATGGCGGCTGGCTTACCAGTGGTGGCCACTGCAACAACTGGTTCCAAAGAGATTATTGAAGACGGCCTCAATGGATTTTTAGTACCAATTGGTGATAGCCAGGCCTTAGCTAAGAAAATTTTGTATCTGCTTAATAACCCTGACAAAGCTAAAGAAATGGGGCGGGTGGGAAAAGAAATAGTTAGAGAGAAATTTAATCAGGAAAAAATTATTAAAAAGATAATTAAGTTTTGGGAAGATTTGACATGAAATTGTTAATGATTACAAGAAAGGTAGATTTAGAGGATTCTTCTCCGGCAGGATTTACTTATAATTGGGTAAAAAAGATTGGAGAAAAATTAGATAAATTGTATGTAATTACTTGGCAAAAAAGTAACAGAGGAAATCTTCCAGAAAATATTGAAATTATTTCTTTGCCCAATAATAAGTTTTTAAAGGTTTTTGTTTTACAATTTAAATTATTAAAGATTTTACTTAAAGTAAATGGAGTTTTTTGTCATCAAAATCCAGAATATACAATTTTATCTGCTTTTTTAGCAAAGATTTTTAGAAAAAAAATAGTTAGTTGGTATGCTCATGGAACAGTTAACTGGAAAACAAAATTAGTATTAGTTCTAGCTAATAAGGTTATCACTTCAACTCCAAAGGGTTTTCGAATTGATTCGCCTAAGGTTTCTGTTATTGGGCAGGGGATTGACGTGGAATTATTTAAGCCAGTTGAAAAAAAATTAGATCATCAAGATATTTTTAAGATGATAACTGTTGGTCGAATTTCACCAACCAAAGACTATGAATCCATGATAAAGGCAGTTGATTGTTTGGTTTATAATGGAATAAAAAATATAAAATTAACTATTATTGGCGGATCAGGTTTAAGGGAACAAAATGTTTATCTTGAAAGCTTAAAGAAGATGATTATTTTAATGAAATTAAAAGATAAGGTGAAATTAATTGGTGAAATGCCTAATGAGAAGATTATTCCTTATTTACAGGAATCAGATTTATTTATCAATTTAAGTCAAACTGGTAGTTTAGACAAAGCAATTTTAGAAGCTATGGCTTGTGGTGTTATCGTTTTAACGGCCAATGAATCTTGTAATGATATTTTGCCAAGAGAGTTATTGGTATTAGACAGTCATCCCAAAGAATTATCAGAAAAGATAAAGATGATTATTGATATGCCGATTGAAAAAAGAAAGGAATATATAAAAATATTAAGACAAGAGGTTGTAAAAAATCATAATCTAAATCAATTAGCTGTTAAGATAATAGCTCAATTTGAGTAAGTATTAATATGTGTAATACAAAAAAAATAAAATTAGTTATTGGAATAACCAGTTTTATAGTTGGCGGAGCACAAAAATTAATAATTGATCAGTTAAGTGTTTTAGATAGAGAGCGTTTCGAAATTTATTTAATAACTTTATTTCAGTTTTCTGAAAAAAAGGATTTTTACAATCAATTACCATCGGATATTAAATTATATAAATTTAATTTTAAAAATTTTAAAGATTGGAAATCTTGGTTTAGTCTTTTTAAAACTTTAAAAAAAAACAAACCAGATGTTGTTATTTCTCATTTATTTTTTTGTAATACAGTATTTAGATTAATTAAATTATTAGTTGGTTATAAAGTAATAATAGTTGAACATAATACTTATTTTTATAAAACTAAATTCCAAATTTTTGTTGATAAGATTTTGTCTTTAATAACTTATAGAATCGTTGGTGTTTCAAAAAAGGTTACAAATTTTGTTATATTACAGGAAAAAATAAAACCTAGTAAATTTATTACTATTCAGAATGGCATAAATCTTGATGATATTAACAATGCAAAGAGAAATTATAATAAAAATAAATTAAAACAAGAATTAGGTTTTAATGAAAATGATAAAATTATTATAAATGTAGCTCGTTTAGCGCCGCAAAAAAACCAGGATTTATTAATTAGAGCTTTTGCAAAATTTTGTATGATAAAAAAGAATTATAAATTGATTAATATTGGCGAAGGATCACAAGAAAAAAATTTAAAATTATTAATTAATAATCTTGGTTTATCGGATAAAGTTTTTTTATTAGGCGAGAAAGGGAAGGATGAAGTTTATGAATATTATAAGATTAGTGATTTTTTTGCTTCTACTTCCAAAATTGAAGGTTTAAGCATATCTTATTTAGAGGCAATTGCCTTTGGTTTGCCATTAGTGGCTACAAAAACTGCTGGCACTGATGAAATAATAATTGAGGGTGAAAATGGTTATTTTTTGCCAGAAAATGATTTAGATGCTATAGCAAAAATTTTATTGCAAATAAGCGAGATGGATTGGGATATAATGAGCGAAAAAGCCATTAAGTCTTCTAGGAATTTTGATATAAAAATTAATATTAATAAATATCAACAAATAATTTTAGATTCTATTAATGATTAATAATTAATTTATGAAAAATAATTCTTTTATGCCTCATAATATTAAGTGGAACGAGGAGAAAGTGAATAATTTTTGGAATTATTATGTTAATAATTCTAAACTTTCAGAGTTGTCAGTGGGATCTAAATTAACTGGTTCTAAAATGTTTAAGCCTGATTTAGTTTATTTAGGAATAAAAAATAAAATTATTTATGAGAAATAAAATTGTATTAGTTTATCCAAAATTTTCTAAAGTTGATTTTGATGCTCAAAGTTATCCATTGGGATTGTTAGTTATTGGTACTATATTAAGAAAACAAGGCTATAAAGTTAAATTAATTGATTTTTTAGTTGAAGATAATTATCAGGAATTACTTGAGCAAGAATTAGATAATAATGTTGTAGCAATTGGACTGTCAGTTATGACTCCACAAATTGCAAGTGCCTTAGAAGTTAGTCAATTAATTAAAAGGTATAATAAAAACATACCAGTTGTTTGGGGTGGGATTCATCCTACACTTTTTCCGGAACAGACAATTAGCAATTCATTGATTGATTTTGTAATCAAGGGAGAAGGGGAGATTTCTTTTGTTAAATTGTTAAATTTTTTAAATAATAATAATCAGTTAGAGGATATTGGTGGTTTATTTTATAAAAGGAATGGCGAAATTATTCAAAATGCAGAACAAGAGTTGATAGATCTTAATGATTTACTAATTTTGGATTATTCTTTATTATCTCCTAAAACTCAAAATTTTAGTTCAATAATTTTAAATACTAGTCGTGGTTGTCCCTATCGTTGTACTTTTTGCGTTAATGTCGCTCTTCATAATCGCAAGTGGCGTTTTCAAAATTCTGAAAAGGTTTTAAACGAGGTAGATTACATTGTTAATAAACTTGGTTATAAAAAAATAAAGTTTCAAGAAGATAATTTTTTTGTTAATAAAAAAAGGGTTTTAGAGATTTTAGATGGTATTAAAAAAAGAAATTTAAAATTTAGATGGTTTACAAATTGTCGTGTTGATTATTTTCGAGATGATTATATTGACGATGAGTTTTTAGAAAAATTAAAACAGGCAGGTTGTTATAAATTGATGTTTGGTGCTGAATCTGGTTCGCAAAGGGTTTTAAATTTTCTTAAAAAAGATATTACGATTGAACAAATTATTAAAGCATCTGAACTTTGTCAAAAGCATAAAATAAGAGCTGTTCTATCATTTATGTGCGCTGTGCCGACAGAAACAAAAAAAGAGAGGCTTAAAACGCTAAAATTAATTGATAATCTTTTAGCTATTGGGTCATTTATAGATATTATTAGTCCTCAACCATATCGTCCATATCCAGGCGATGAATTAGCCAGAGAATGTGAAAAAATAGGTTATAAATTTCCTGATAAATTGGAGGACTGGCCTAAAGTTGTTGAAAAATCTTTAGATAGTAGCTCAAGTAATTTAGAAGACTTTCCTTGGATTAAATCTCCTAATGAGATTAGACTACAAAGGGTTTGTTCAGTTATTGCTACTAATCGTAAAAGGATCTGCGATTATATAAAAAAATATCCGGTTTATTTATCGCCTTTCATAATACCTTTTTATTTATTCGAAAAATTAAGATGGAAATTAAAATTTTTCAGTTTTCCTTTTGAATATTCTTTATTCCTTAATCTCTATTGGCTTACACAAAAATTAAGGAAAAATCGTTTATTTGGAAAAATAAAGGAATAATTATGAAATTAATTTATATTGCTAATGTTCGTTTGCCAACTGAAAAAGCACATGGAGTTCAAATAACTAAAATGTGCGAGGCTTTTTCTAATCAAGGATTAAAAGTGGATTTAGTTATTCCTTGGCGTTTTAATAAGATAAAAGAAAATATTTTTGATTTTTATGGAGTGCAAAAGAACTTTAAAATAAAAGAAGCGTTTTCTTTAGATTTAATTCCTTTAAATATTCCCAGAATTTGTTTTTGGATTCAAGGTTTAACTTTTTCTATTTCAGTATTTTTCTATTTATTTTTTAAAAAAATTGATGTTATTTTTTCCCGCGATTCATTTTCTTTGTATCTAATATCTTTTTTCAATAAAAATATCGTTTTAGAACTTCATGCATTCCCCCAAAATTTTTTCTTACATAGAAGAGTTTTTGAAAAATCAAAGAATATTATTGTAATTACCAAGAATTTAAAAAATGCTTTAATTAGAAAAGGAATTTCAAAAGACAAAATTTTAGTTGCTCCAGACGGTGTTGATTTAAGAGAATTTGATATTAATATATCAAAAGAAGAAGCAAGAAAGAAATTAAATTTACCGCAAGATAAAAAAATAGTGCTTTATACTGGTCATCTTTATGAATGGAAAGGGGCACAAACTTTAGCTGATGCGTCTAGGTTTTTGAATAAAGAGACAATTGTTGTTTTTGTTGGCGGAACAAAAAAAGACGAAAGAGAGTTTAGGAAGAAAAATAAAGATTTAAATAATATTTTAATTTTAGGATATAAACCATATTTTGAAATTCCGTATTATTTAAAATCTGCTGATGTTTTGATTTTGCCAAATTCAAATAAGGTAGAAATTTCAAAGGAATGGACATCGCCAATGAAAATGTTTGAATATATGATGAGCAAAAGACCAATTGTTGCTTCGGATTTGCCTTCTTTAAGAGATGTCTTAAATGAAGATAATGCTATTTTAGTTGAATCGGATAACCCTGAAAGTCTAGCTAAGGGAATTAATTCGGCGTTGAAAAACCTTGATTTTTCCGATAAGATTTCATTGCAAGCATATCAGGATGTACAATCTTATAGCTGGACAAATCGGGTTAAAAAAATTATTAATTTTATTTTATAGATTTTAAACTTATAATATGTTTTTTTTCAAAAATCAATATTTTTTAAACAGTTTTAAGAAAAATTGGATTTTATTTTTGATAATTGTTTTGGGCGCCTCGCTGCGCCTTTTTGGCATTACTTATAATTTACCTTTAAGTTCTCCGGTGGGTGATGAAGTTAGATTGGTTTCAGGTAGCCTAAAAATGCTCAGTCAAGGAAGTTTCATTCCTGATTTTGCTCATGGTAGCTATTTTCCATTATTGTATTATCTCTTTATTCCCGGGTTGTTGATTTATGCTTTGTTTCTGCTTTTATTTTCTGATATTAATAGTTTAATTGGCATAAAAGATTCAGTAATTTTATCCTTAGGTTCATGGTTAATAGTTGGACGATTAATTTCAGTTATTTTAGGAGTTGCCTCTATTTATCTTTTATATTTAATAGCTCAAAAATTATTTAATGATAAAAATATTTCTTTGATAGCTGCTTTAATTTTTGCCTTAAGCCCGCTTAATGTTGCTTTAAGTCATTTTGGCAGAGTTTGGACACCGCAGTTATTTTTTATTCTTTTAGCTCTTTATTTTTGTTTAAAGTTTTTTATTAATTCGGGTGGCAAAATTACTTATAAAAGATTATTAATAATAGCTATTTTAATTTTATTATCTTTTGCGACTAATTTAATTGGCGCTTTGTCTTATATATTGTTTTTGTTAATTTTATTAATTTTTTATTTTCAATTACAAATTAAATATTTTTTTAGATTTTTGATTTCTAAAAAGTCACTGTTTTTCCATTTATTATTATTAGGAGGAATTTTTTTAACATTGTTTTTAAGCAAAAGTTCATTAATTACTTATGGTTTGGGATTTCGTCTATTAGTATCTCCTGGTTCTGAAAAGGTTGCATCTTGGGTTGGTACAATTTGGGATGTTAATTTGCTTCATAGAATTGGACTGTCTTTAAGTTTTCTATGGCAATTTGAAACTATTGTTTTTTTGTTATTTATACCGGCTTTCTGGTTGATTTATAAAAATCATAGAAAATCTTTTTATTTTTTATTATTTTCTTTTTTGATTTTTTTCATTTCGTTAGGCCCGCCAATTTTACACTCTACTCGTCCTCGTTATATATTCCTTTCCTTTCCGTTTTTGTTTATTTCAGTTGCTTATTTAATCAATATCTATTTTAAAAAGATAGCGAGAAAGAGTGTTTTACTTAGTTTATTATTTATTATTATTTTAATTTCCCCAGTTCTGTTTATTAATTTAAAGTATGATTATTTATTACATAAAAACGGCACTAAATTAACGCTTTATAATTGGATTGAAAATAATTTACAGCCAGACGAAAATATTTTATTAATTAATACTTATTTTTTACAAGATATTGTTCCAAACGAAGAGGTAATCAAATTAATAAAAGAAAATTCTCCTCAATATTATTCAACGCGCATATCTTATTTAGAAAACGATTTATTTAATAGATCAAATCCTCGTAAATATGGAGTTTATTCTTCCGGATTTATTTGTGAATGGCCTATTGAAATAGTCAAAAATATTAAATTTGACTATTTAGCTATATCAAGAACATCTGGCAATTTTGACTTTTTGAATATTTGTGATAATCTTCCTATGCGTCATCTTTCTAAAAAGGCCCTTATTTTTGAAGAAGATACTGCGCCTTTTTATGATTATAGCATAGAGGGCGGTGTTCCTTTGGAATCTTATCGCCCACTTTATTTTATAGATAAACTGGGTGCTAAAATTAGTATTTATAAAGTTGAAATGGATTAACCTGTATAAGTGTTTAATGTTTTATAGCATTATGAAAAAAAAATATTAAATTTTATTTATAAATTTTAGCAATATTTTAAGAGTACAGGCTAATTGGATAGATTAAAAAATTTTAAAAAATAATTAATTTTTTATTAAACAATTATGAAGAAAAAAAAACAAGTATTAATAACAGGAGTTACAGGTCAGGATGGTGCCTATTTGTCTGAATTTTTACTAAAGAAAGGGTATAAAGTTTTTGGTGGTTACCGTCGAATTAGTTCACCTAATTTTTGGCGATTAGAATATTTAAATATCAAGGACAAGATAAAATTAATTCCTTTTGATTTACTTGATGAATCATCAATTATTTCTGCTTTAAAAAAATCTAAACCAGATGAAATCTATAATTTAGCTGCTCAAAGTTTTGTTGCTTTTTCTTTTTTTGAACCTTTAATAACAGCTCAAATAACTGGATTTGGAGCGGCCAAATTTTTAGATGCTGTTCGTTTGTTTAGTCCCAGGTCGAAATTTTATCAGGCCTCAACAAGCGAAATGTTGGGTGGAATTCAAGAAACTCCTCAAAATGAAAAAACACCTTTTTATCCAAAGAGTCCTTATGGCGTAGCTAAACTATTCGCTCATTGGAGTGTGATTAATTATCGTGAATCATATAATATGTTTGCTTGTGCCGGGATTCTATTTAATCACGAATCAGAATTGCGTGGTTTAGAATTTGTTTCTCGTAAAATCACTAGTGCGGTTGCCCAAATAAAATTAGGGTTAATTCGAGAGTTAAAGCTAGGAAATCTCAATGCTAAAAGAGATTGGGGATATGCGCCAGATTATGTTGAGGTGATGTGGAAAATGCTTCAACAAAAAAAACCAGAAGAGTTTGTTATCGCTACTGGTGAAAGTCGAACAGTTCGTGAATTTGTTAAAAAGGCTTTTGATTATGTTAATTTGGATTACCGTGACTATATTAAAATAGATAAAAAATTTTTTAGACCATCCGATGTTAATATTTTAAGAGGTGATTCTACTAAAGCCAAAAGAAAATTAGGTTGGAATCCTCGCAAAACATCTTTCAATGATTTGATTCAAAAAATGGTAGAGGCAGATTTAAAAAGATATCAACGAAAAGAAATAGGTAAAATATTTTAAATGGAAAATTTATTTTTTGTTTTTTTAATGGTAATGGTTTTGATTGGATTTTTTTATTAGTTTAAAAAACCAATAAAAATTAATTTTAATAATAATTTATGAAAATATTTATTTTAAATCCTAATTTTAATTTAGAAAAAAAAGCGATTATGCCGGTTCGTTCAAGGCAACCGTTATCCTTAGCTATAATAGCTTCGATATTAAGACAGGACGGAAATAAAATAGAATTATTGGATGCTAATGTTTTAGGTTATTTTAATAATCAAATTATAAAAAAAATAAAAGATTTTCAACCTGAAGTATTGATTTTAACTTCTACTCCAATTGATCGTTGGGAATGTCCTAATGTTTATATTGATAATATTTTTAAAATCATCAAACGGGTGAATGTTAAATATAAAATATTGACTGGTAGTCATGGTACCATTATGCCAGAATGGGTTTTTAAAAAGAGTAAGGTCGATATTATTATTAGAGAAGAGCCAGAATTAGTTATTAAAGAGTTAATAAAAGCCATTAAAGCCGGAAAACATTTGAAAGATATTAATGGTTTATCTTGGCGACATGGCAATGAAATAATTAATAATCAAAATGCTATCAGAATAGAGGATTTAGATTTTTTGCCTTTACCAGCTTATGATTTGCTACCTATGAAAGAATATGGATTCAGTGGTTTAGATCGTCCGTTTTCAATTATGATGACATCTCGTGGTTGCCCATATAATTGCACTTTTTGTTTAAAGGTTATGTCTGATGGTAAATATATAGCTCAGTCGCCAAAAAGAACAATCAAGGAAATTTCTTATTTAATTGAAACTTTTAAAATAAAATCAATATATTTTCAGGATTGGGAGTTTTTAATTTTGCCAGATAGGGTTAGGGATATTTGTAATTTGATTTTGGGTCAGCAATTTAAATTTAGCTGGGGGTGCAATGCACGGGCAGATGATATTATTAAGAATTCAGGTTTAATTTCTTTAATGAAAAACGCAGGTTGCGTTAGGATAAATATTGGCTTGGAATCAGCAAGTGATGTTATTTTGTCTAATATTAGAAAGGGTTTTAATAAAAATGATTTACAAAAAGCTATTGATATTTTAAAACCTAATAATATAATAGTAGGTTTTTATACCTTATTAAATTGTCCTGGGGAAAATAAAAGTACAATTAAAGAAACAGTTAATTTCATATCAAAAAATAATATTAAAGTAAAAAAAATTAATTTTGCCGTGCCATATCCTGGAACTCAACTTTTTAAGAAATTAAAAAAACAGTATCCGGATAAAAATTTTGATTGGGACAATATAGAAGATTATGCTGGTTATGTTGATGTTAAAATTAGTCCCAGAAAAGCTCTTTTTTACCTAAGGCATTATAAGTTTCAGAAAAAATATGGTAGATTTTATTTTTTAAATTTGTATTTTTGGTTTAATCTTTTAAAGAAAGGATTAATATGAAAATATTAATTGTAACTAAAACCTTGTCAGAAAAAGATGGACAAGGTAGATATGGTTTAGGACTTATTGATGGATTAGTTAATAAATACAATTTAACAATTATTTCTTCAGATATTGGATATGGTCAGGATTTTTCGTCAACAGTCAAAGTAATTAAAGCGCCTGATTTATCTAAGGGATTTAAAATTTTTAGGTATTTTAAATTTTTTTTATTAATTAAGAAATATTTAAAATTTTGTGACATTATTCATGCAATTGATGGTTATCCTTTTGGCGTTTTATCAACTATGGCTAACATGTGGTATAAAAGAAAATTTATCATAACTGTTATTGGCACTTATTCAGTTTTACCTCTTTATAATTTAAAAACTGCTATAGTATTAACATGGGCATACAAGAAAGCCAACAAAATAGTTGCTATAAGCAATTATACTAAAAACGAAATTTTAAAGAAGTTGAAATTAAAAAATATTAATATTATTAATCCAGGAATTGATTTTAAAAAGTTTTATAAAAAACGTAAGGCTTGTGATAAGTTTTTTATTTTAAGCGTAGGTAGTTTAAAAGAAAGGAAGGGTTTGCATATTGCTATTCCATCTTTTGCTAAGGCAAGAGAAAAAATTAAGAATTTAGAATATATAATAGTTGGCAATCAAGATGACAAAAAATATTTTAATCGTCTTAAAAAATTGGCAATAAAATATAAAGTTGCAGATAAAATTAGTTTTTTAAATAATTTGTCGGATAAAGAATTATCAAATTTATATAGTCAGGCTAAATTATTTATTATGCCGTCTATAAATATCAAATATAATTTTGAAGGTTTTGGTTTAGTATTTTTAGAGGCAGCTGCAGCTGGATTGCCTGTCGTTGGAACTATAAATAATGGAATCAGTGATGCAGTTGCCGATAACGGAATTTTAGTTGATCAGAAAAATATAAAACAGACGACCGAGGCTATTGTTAGTATTTTAAATAATAAAGACAAGTGGCAAAAAATGAGTGATAATAGTTATTTTTGGTCTGAAAGACATAATTTGTCAAAGGTTATTAAACAATATATTAAAGTATATGATTCAAAGGTTTAAGGATCTTATTAAAATTTCATTCGTTCAAGATGTGGGTATTTTAGAAATAGGAAAATTTTTCTTTATTTTTTTTGGTATAATAGGTTCTGTTGTTTTAGCTCGTTTATTACATCCGGAACTATATGGAGTTTACGGATTAATTTTTGCTTTTGTTGGGTTAGTTGGAGTTTTTATGAGTTGGGGTGGTAATTATACTAGCTTGACTCTTTTGTCTGAGGCTTATGCGAAAAAAGATAAACAAGAAGTTAAAAATATTTTAACTTATTTCGTAAAAATTACTTTTTTAGCTATCGGTATTATAGGTATTCTAAGTGTTTTTTTGGCTCCTTTTTTAACGGATTTGCTTTATAATAATAACCAAATAGGCTATTACGCAAGAATAATTTTATTAGCTGGTTTTTTGACTACTATTTATAGTTTGCTTGTGATTATTTTACAAGTTACACGCAAAATTAAACAGTTAACCATTTTAGAATCTTTTAATAAATTCATTTATACCTTATTGCCGATTATTTTCGTTCTATTGGGATTTGGTTTGACTGGAGTAGTTTGGGGTCATTTTGTATCTGCTTTTATTTTTTTAGTTTTAGCTATTTTTATTTATTCTTTTTTGATTAAAAAAGATGAATTTTTGCCAAGTTTAAGTCAAATATTTTTAAATTTCAGAAAGATAGATTTTAAAAAATATTTTAACTTCGGTTTTTTAATTGCTATTGATAAAAACTTAGGTTCCCTCATTTCTTTTCTGCCAATTATATTTTTAGGTATTTTTGCTTCTGTTCAAGATGTTGGTTATTTTAAAATTGCGTTTGCTTATATGACTATACCAATAATGGTTTTAAATCCTATTTCACGTCTTTTAACTGTTCAATTGCCCAAATCTAAATCTTATAATTTACAGATCCTAAAAGAACATTTTTATAAAACAACGCTTTATTCGGGTTTGATTTCTATCCTATTAGTTGTTCCTTTTATCTTTTTGGCTCCTTTTCTAATTAAATTATTTTACGGCGTAGAATATATTCCTAGTATTCAATTGGTTTATTATATGGCTATTTTAACAGTTTTTTCCGGTTTTGAAGTAGGTTTAGGTCCTTTTTATAGAACAATGAATAGAATGAAAATTTCTATTGTAGTTAATATTTGTCATATAGCATTAATGGCTTCATTGATATTCATTTTTGTTAGAATTTATAATTCTTTAATGATTGTTATTTTATCAATGATTATTTGTAATACTTTTTCTTTGGCGCTACAATTTTATATTATTAGAAATATTTTTAAAAAATGCAAAGAGTGAAATTATTTTAAGATTGGTTTAAGCTAAAAAAATGATTATTACAACCAGTTGGGATGATGGGCATAAATCAGATTTGAGACTAACAAAGCTTTTGAACCAGTATGGATTAAAAGGCACTTTTTATATTTCTAAAGCTGGCGATTTTAGATCTTTAACAGATGATAATATTAAGGAAATATTTAAAACACAAGAAATAGGAGCTCATACTTTGACTCATCCGGATTTAACAGAAATAGATTTGGCAAAAGTTGAAAAAGAGATAATTGGCTCTAAAGAATATTTAGAAAGTTTGTTAAAAAAAAAGATAAAAATGTTTTGTTACCCAGAAGGAGAATATAATCAAAAAGTGAAAGAAATTACTATAAAAAGCGGTTTTTTAGGAGCAAGGACAATAAAAGAATTTAATTTTGAAAAACCAAATGATTTTTTTGAAATGGAGACAACTATTCATATTTATCCTTTTCCTTTTAGAAAAAGAAACGCAAATCATTATCACTTGACAAGGTTTTTATTCCAACCACTTCAGAGAAAGTTTGCTAAAGTTTTAAAAATAGGATTGCCATTTAATTCTTTTTTTAATTGGTTAAATTTGGCTAAAAATCTTTTTGATTATACTAAAGAAGAAGATGGGGTTTTCCATTTATGGGGACATTCTTGGGAATTAGATAGATACGATATGTGGAATGATTTAGAAGGATTATTTAGATATATTAGACAACGTGAGAATATAATTAGTTTGACTAACAGTGAAGTTTTGGAGAAGAAATGAAAATTTTAATTTTATCAGATAGTTTATCGGGTGGTGGCGCAGGAAGAGTGGTTTTTGATTTAGCTAATAGTTTTTTAGAATTTAAAAATGAAGTAAGTATAATTACTACTGTTCAAGATAAGTCTAAGGTTGGTAAAATAAATAAAAATGGAATAGAAATTTACAAAATTTATAGTAATTATCATGAAAGATGGCGAGCCTACGCGTCTCTCTATAATTTTCAAACCGTTAATCAAGTAGAAAAAATCATTAAAAAAATTCAACCAGATATAGTTCATGCTCATAATATTCATTATCATCTTTCTTATCATTCTTTAAAAATTGCTAAAAAATATTGCGATAAAGTGTTTTTAACAGCACATGATGTAATGTTATTTCATTACGCTAAATTAGTAGAATTTATTAACCAAGGTGATTTATCTATTCCTAAAAAATTTAATTATAAAATTACTCCTTGGCAACAAATAAAAAGATTTAAAAAAAGATACAATCCCTTAAGAAATATTATTATTAAAAAATATTTAAAATATGTTAATAAAATATTTGCTGTTAGCAATTCTTTGAAAGAAGCTTTAGAACAAAATGGAATTAAAAATGTAAAAGTAATTTATAATGGAATTAATATGAATGAATGGGAAGAAAATAACAAGCAAGTTAAAGAATTTAAAAATCAATATAATTTAAATGAAAAGAAAATCGTTTTTTTGGGAGGTCGTTTAAGTGATCGGAAGGGTGTTAAGGAGTTAATAGAAGGAATGGAAAAAGTTTCAAAGGAAATATCAAACACAGCATTGATAATGTCTGGAGAAATAAATAAATATACACATGCAATGTCTAGATTAGCAGAAGGAAAAGGAATTGAAATAATACTAACTGGCTGGTTAGAAAAAGAAGAATTAAAAACAGTCTATTATT
>Ga0315546_1001180_pt1 | contig 16950 bp, 15 predicted proteins | sample SalMarSW160170MG_FD_203833 | JGI IMG/M metagenome (GOLD analysis project Ga0315546, IMG submission 203833) | Salt marsh sediment microbial communities from the Plum Island Ecosystem LTER, Massachusetts, United States - Salt Marsh Sediment SW1601-170 ... | reverse complement strand
AACGCTTGTGCCGTCTCGATGCTCTTTAACCCACGCATGATTTCCGTTCGTGCTTTGAGCGTGGAATGCCACCTCTCAATCAGATTCGTGGACAAGTCAGCTTCAGTGAAAGGCTTGCTCTGTATATGTGTTGTATCACTACCACAGACTAATTCAATGCCGTCTATGTAGGCTTGTAACGCATCGGTGAGGACTATCTTCGGTGACTTGCCAGCAAGCTTTACTGCCTTCTCCATAAGCACCTTCGCATCTAGCGTCCTTCGGCTAGAACTAAGGTGTGTGGCAAGAAGGAAACGGGTATCAGAGTCGATGATGTCCCAGCACCAGATATTCCTTCCCCCGATTTTAAGGACGCATTCGTCAGCAATCCATTTATCCCCGACTTTAGGCTGATATTTACTAGCTTCGTCTACAGCCAATTTCGTGAACTTAGTGAGCCAGCGATGAAAGCTGGAACGGGACATTTCCACGTTATGTTGCTGCTTGAATTGTCTGCGTATCTCTTTATAGGACATCCCGCCATAATACTGCCCCATAATGTCGCCAAGCTGGCGTACCTCCACACGCATCTTGGGCAGGGCATCCACGTCTAGAAAGACCTTGCCACACTTGGGACATTTATAACGCTGAACTCCAAGCCGATTCTTGCCATATTTCCAAATGGCATCCGAGCCACAAAATCGGCACTTTACACGCTCTGTTTTCAGCTTGCCGTCTAATATGTCGTTCACAATCCCTTTTTCAACCTCTCTAGTTACCTGCTCTAATAGTCTTTTTACTTGCATCCTTACCCCCTAGCCTTTTTGCTAGAGGGTATGCTAATCTGTGATTAGCGTCAATCATTACCAGGGGGTGTATTAGGGCAAAGAAAAAGATAGATACCCCCCATAAGAGAAAAACTCTTTCAACTCAGGCGGAACAGTAAGGAATCTTTCACTGGATTGAAAGTAAAGCGGGTAGTAGTTTAAAATATAGCGGTTTCCTTTGCTTCACCAAATGCATGAATTGGGAGTAACTGAAAACATAGTTAATATTGCTTTAGCCAAAGCTGGTGAGGCACAAGCTAGCAAGGTCATCCAAATTAACTTAGTAATTGGCGAGATGTCAGGATTTGTCCCCGATTGCATTCAGTTTTATTTCGATACTCTTAGCAAAGATACCATCGCTCAAGGAGCCGTACTCCACTTTGATTTAGTGCCAACTCAATTGCGTTGTCGGAATTGTTCCACGATTTTCCACCCCCAAGATACTTTATGGTCTTGCCCTAAATGCCGGGGCCAGAGCGTAGAAATATCCAAGGGACGAGAACTCTATATCGAAAGCATGGACGTAGAATGAAAAAAATAGAAGTTATCCAGAACATCCTTGAGGCTAATGAGACCATAGCTAACCGAAATCAGCAACAGCTGGATAATCACAAGGTTTTTGCTATTAACATTATGTCATCTCCAGGTGCTGGCAAGACGAGTCTTATTCTACAAACTCTGACGAGGCTGAAAGGCAGGCTGAACATAGCTGTTATCGAAGGCGATGTTGCTTCCACAGTAGATGCTGAGAAAGTGCAGAGCGAGGTAAAAGTAGTAGTTCAAATAAATACCAGAAATATGCCAGAAAGTTGTTCTTTAATGGCTGTCATGATTGAGTCGGCTATAAAGGACATGCCCCTAGATAACATAGACCTGCTTTTAATCGAGAATGTAGGCAATCTCATTTGCCCCTCCGAATTTACCCTGGGAGAACACAAACGAGTAGTGATTTCCAGTTTGCCTGAAGGGGATGATAAAGCCACTAAATATCCTCTGATTTTTATTGATGCCGATGCTGTGATAATAAATAAGATGGACCTTCTTCCCCATGTTGATTTCGATATTGCCGCCTTTCGCCGTTCCATCGAAGGACTAAATCCTAAAGCCGAGGTTTTCCAACTTTCCTGCAAGACCGGCGAGGGGATAGAAAAGTGGTGCTCCTGGATATTAGGACAAGTGGAAACCAATGCCACAAAGCTATAGAGATTTCACATACATAGTAAACCTCATCATATTGAGAAGCTTAAGCGCTGCCAGACCAATTAACTGAATATTCTGCCTCCGTGCAAAGGTGAAAGAGGAACCACCATCCCTATCCTGCAACTAAACCTTTACAATGCTTGCTGCTACAAACTATAATTCGCTGTCATGTCCTTCATAAAAAGCGGCAATTTACCTGCCACTCTAGCTAAGATATCCCGCCTGTTAGCTATCCAGGAAAAGCAAGGCTACATTGTTGGTGGCTTTATCCGTGATTGGCTTTTAGAAAGGAAAACCAACGATATAGATATTGCCGTAAGCGGTGCCGACCTAACCATAGTTCGGCAGGTAGCCGAAGAAATAGGAGGTAAATTTGTGCTCCTTGATGATGTCAACAACGTAGCTAGAGTATTGGTGATTGAAGATGAGCAGCCAAGAGGGACTTCACAAAACCAAGAATTGCGTGGTGCAGAGTGGCATTTTGATTTCTCTACTTTCACCGGAGATATTGAATCTGATCTTGCCCGCCGCGATTTCACCATAAATGCCATGGCTCTGGAACTCAGCCAATTTGTCGCTGCCAGCACAGCCACCAAGATGAGTTCCCGAAAATCGGCAAGCTTTTTGACTGAAGAGCAATCCCCCTTAAAGCTTATCGACCCCTTCTCCGGTAGGGAGGATTTGAGAGATAAAATAGTGCGAGGGGTAAGCGAGCAAATATTTGAAGCTGATGCCGCTAGACTCTTGCGGGCAGTTAGGTTGGCTGCCGAGCTTGACTTCGCTATAGAGCCAAAGACAGAATCTTTAATTCGACGCTATGCCCAGACTATCACTGAGGTCCCGGGGGAGAGAGTTAGAGAAGAGTTGCTTCGCTTGCTCACTCTGCCCCAATCTGCTTACAATCTGAGATACTTAGATAAACTTGGCTTGCTGCTAGCCCTAATCCCTGAGCTAGCAGAGAGCAAGGGAGTAGAGCAACCAACAGTGCACTTCTGGGATGTCTTCGAACACTCTCTACAGACCGTTGCTGCCATAGAATTCCTCATTAGAGAAAGCGACTGGGAGTACAGCAACGACGATATGCTGTCTACTGCTCCCTGGTCCGACATGATAGACAGACACTTATCCCAGGAAGTTTCCAGCGGAAGTAACCATAAAGTTCTACTCAAGTTAGCCGGGCTATTCCATGATATTGCTAAACCAATGACAAAGTCTATTGATGATACAGGTAGAGCCAGATTTTTAGGGCATACCAAACAAGGAGCAGCTATGACTGCGAACATTCTGGAAAGGTTGCGATTTAGCAATCGAGAAATAAGACTGGTGGAAAGCCTTGTCTATCACCATCTCCGCCCAGTTCAGATGGCACATGAGGAATTTCCTACCCAACGGGCAATTTATCGCTACTTTCGGGATACCGGCGAGGCTGGAATTGATATTCTAATCCTGGCTTTAGCTGATTATCTGGCCAGCCGCGGGCCACTGGTATCTATGGAGGAATGGGGGAAAAATTGCCAATTAATAAACTATATACTGGCAGAGCATGACAAGCAGCAAACCAAAATCTTGCCGGTGAAACTCATTGATGGCCATGATATAATGAACAACTTTGACTTAGCACCGGGCCCATTGATTGGCAAACTCCTCGCCATGATCAACGAGGCTCTTGCCAGCAGTGAGTTAAGCACCAAGGAAGAAGCACTAGCCTTGGTTCGAAGGGAGCTGGCAACTGTGAGCAAACAGCAAACAAGAGTTACCCAAAAATCCCAGAATTCTGGAGTAAAAACAATCCCTGATACAAAGGTAGATTAAATTGAGAAGTAGAAACGTCTATTTATTAATCTTCATCCTTGCCTTGTTCGGCTTCGCCTTGTGGTCCATAGTGCCCATAAACACAAGGTTACTGGGTCCAAATGGGCTAAGGCTTGGCCTTGACCTTAAGGGTGGCAGTTACCTCGTTTACCAGGCTGATGTCAGCGATATCGAGCCTGAGTACAGGAACGAGGCTATGAGGGGTGTGAAGGAGGTTGTAGAAAAGCGTATTAATGCTCTGGGCATAACCGAGTCCACCGTCCGGATACAGGAATACGGGAGGGAATATAACATTGCCATCGAACTGCCCGGCATCGCTGACATCGAGAAGGCCAAGGAGATGGTTGGACTCTTCACCGTGCTCGAATTCCGGGAACAGGATGAGGCAGGGAATTGGACTCCGGCTACAGGGACAGTCACAGTTAATGGCGAGGAAAAAGAGTTGATTCTCAGCAGTAGATATTTTAAAGAGAATACTTACATCGATATGCAAACCGGCAGACCGTTATTATTATTTGAGATGGACGAAACGGGAGCGCAGCTTTTCAAACAAATAAGCACCCGCCTCATCGGAAAACGCCTAGCTATCTACCTTGGCGATGAGCCGCTCCGCGGAGAAGATGATAATATCATAGCACCAGAGGTCCAGGAGGTGATAGAAGACAGGGGACAAATTAAAGGACTAAGCCTTGTTGATGCTCAAGACCTATCACGAGTGCTCAACGCCGGACGGATTGACGTTCCACTGGGGAGCTGGGTAAACGGAGAATTTCAACCCAGTGTTCCGCTCTATGAAAGGACGGTGGACGCTACCTTGGGGCAGGATTCTGTCGAGAAGAGCATGATTGCAGCCGGGATTGGGATAGTGCTATTGGTGATATTCATGCTTGTTTACTACCGCTTACCCGGTTTAATAGCTTGTTGTAGTCTGGGGATTTACGGCGTTTTTCTTCTCACTATCTTCAACCTTTTTTCTTCTTACATAACCCTGACTTTGCCTGGCGTCGCCGGCTTCATTCTATCGCTGGGCATGGCTGTAGATGCCAACGTCCTTATCTTTGAACGCATCAAGGAGGAACTGCGGGGGGGACGCAGCTTAGGTGCCGCCGTTGAGGCTGGATTCAACCGCGCCTGGACAGCTATCAGAGATAGCAATATCACCACCTTCATCGCCTGCTTAATCCTCATCTGGCTTGGCGGCACGCTTGGTGCTCGCATGGTCAGCGGCTTTGCTATAACTCTGTTTATTGGTGTAGCCTTATCCATGTTTACAGCCATTGTGGTCACCAGAACCTTCCTCCGCCTGATTTTAGGTAGCCGGGTGGTCACCAATCTGGCAGCGTATGGAGTAACGTCAGTCCCAACGAAGAGAGAACCCTGAAATGATAGACTTTGTCGGTAAGAAGCGGTGGTTTTTTCTTATCTCCTGGATACTCGTAGTTATAGGAATAGTCACCCTGATCATCTCTCAGGTACAGCTCGGAACCCCCCTGCAGCTGGGAATCGATTTCAAGGGTGGCGCTTCCATGATTCTTCAATTTAGCCCTATAGATAGCCATGAAGTGTCCTGGCGCGATGTCCAAAGCCAGTTGCGGGAGGAGATGGCTGAGCTGGGTTACGATGAGGCACGCATCCGGGACGCCGGCAAGGGCAATTTCATCATCGACACCAGGAAAATAACCTCAGATGAGGCAAGAGAGCTGGCAGACAGACTTGGGACAGAATTGGATTTCCAGGTTGAAATAATCGATTACAACTTAGTCTCGGAAACAGTGGCGGCGGAAACAGCACTCAATGCCCTCATCGCCGTAATAATAGCTGCCGTGGCTATGATGTTTTACATTGTCTGGGCGTTTCGCCGCATGCCCAGTCCCTTTCGCTGGGGGACCTGCGCTATCATTGCTCTCATCCACGATGTATTCATAATAGTGGGCATCTTCTCCATCCTGGGTTGGGTTGCAGGGGTGGCGATTGATGCCCTGTTTATTACCGGGCTGCTCGCAGTCGTTGGCTACAGCATCAATAATACTGTGGTTATCTTTGACCGCATTCGGGAAAATGTATCAAGACATATCAGACCCAACTTCGCCGAGATTGTAAACGATAGCCTCGTAGAAACGCTGGGGAGGTGTTTAAATACTGCCCTGACCACCTTTTTTGTGCTCTTAGCCCTGTTCCTTTTTGGCGGAGCCACCATACACTATTTCGTCCTGGTGTTGCTCTTCGGCGTTGTCATCGGCACCTACAGCTCTATCTGCATCTCAAGTCAGCTTCTGGTAGTGTGGGAAAAGCGGGAGTGGAGGGCACTCTTGCCCTTCGCTAAGAGACCAGCTTAATAGTTGTATGCTGGAGCTGTCAACGACTATGGTGTATTCTTTTTATTTCCTCGATATGCTCGTCAAATCCCTCGGGCTTTCTTGCCATTGATGCTTCCCCCAAAGGGTCATCTATCTCTGAATTACCCAGAAGTACGTCAAAGACAGCTTTTATGGAAGAGGCAACTACCTGAAGGTTATAACCACCTTCTAAGGTGAAGACCAGATGTCCCTGGCATAGTTCAGCGGCCAGTTCTTTCAATATCATTATCATCTGAGCAAAACCTGTAACGCTTACCTGCATCATAGCCAAGTTGTCAGCCCAGTGAGCATCGAAACCAGCAGAAACCAAGATTAGCTGTGGCTGAAATCTCCGGCCCACCGGGACCAAGACCTCGTTGAAAGCTCTCAAGTATTCCTCATCGCCCCAGCCAGCGGTCATGGGGAAGTTAACCGTAGTTCCTTCTCCTTCACCTGTTCCCGTTTCATCCATCCAGCCTGTCCCGGGATAAAAGGGATACTGGTGGGTGGAGAAGTAAAGGACTTTGGGGTCGGCGTAAAAAGCATCCTGAGTCCCATTGCCATGATGGATATCAAAATCAGCGATAAGAATACGGTTGAGACTGAACTTGCTCAGGGCAAATTTAGCAGCGACTGCCATATTATTGAAAATGCAGAAGCCCATTGCTCGATCACGAATGGCATGATGCCCTGGCGGCCTGACCAGAGCAAAGGCGTTATCCACCTCTCCCCTCATCACCGCTTCTACAGCCCCCATGAGCCCACCGGCAGCATATAAAGCTGCTTCGTAAGACTTCGGAGACATTATGGTATCGGGGTCAAGCCAACCACCACCCTTTTCCGCTTTGCTCTTAACATAGGAGATGTACTCCGGCGCATGTATCATCTCTAGCTCCTCTAGCAAGGCGGGGCGCGCAGGCAGACAGCTGAGTTTCTCTTTAATTCCAGTCTCTTTCAAATAAGATATCGCGGCTACCAGCCTCTGAGAATTCTCCACGTGGTCACCGGTATCGTGTTCCAAATAGATTGGGTCATAGACCAGGCCTGCTTTCATACTCGCATCATATCAAAGATACTCAGGCAAAAACAATTATGGGCGAGGCTTGCCAGAGCTCCGACTAAGTCGGAGTTGATTTTCATCACGGAAAACATCTATGCTGTGGGATGCGCAGTCCCATGAAGGAAATCTTTGTCCTGTGACTAGAGAAGAAATAAAAGAGTTGCTCAACGAGGCCGAGAACAGGTTTGCTTCGGAAGCGAAGCTGATACAGGTGGAGTCAGGTAGAGTTATTTTCGTTGGCGATACTCATGGTGACCTCGAAGCCACAGAGAAAATTATCAACAGCTATCTAAAGCCGGAGAATAAGCTGGTTTTCCTCGGTGACTATGTTGATCGGGGACCAGCTTCCCTGGAGAATATTAACCTCTTACTTGAGCAGAAAATTGAGCATCCCGATTCTCTTTATTTGCTTATGGGAAACCACGAAGGCTATGCTGTATTCAGCTTCTACCCTGCCGATTTCTGGGAAGGACTGGATGCCGAACTTCGCCAGCGATACAGTGAGGTTCTTTCCACGTTGCCGCTGGCTGTGTCCACCGCAAATGGAATCATTGCCCTGCATGGAGCACTTCCCGATGTGTCAGGCTTAGAGGATATAAATAGGATAAGGCTAGGTACCACTGAATGGCATCAAGTAACCTGGGGGGACTGGCAGGAAAGGGAAGGGGAATTCCTGGGAATCGATCCCTATACCGGGAGACCTCAATTCGGGGGGGGTTGGTTCGAGAACATCATGTCCCGCCTGGGCAAAAATGTCTTGATAAGGTCTCATCAGCCGGATGCCCCACCCACAATGTATGGCAGCAGATGTCTTACTATATTCACCTCCTCAGCTTACAGACATTATGTTTCTGAGCGCACCATAGCCCTGGTTGATTTGAGAAAAGTGGTAAAGAGCGTGGATGATATAGAGATAGAGATTGTCTAAAGCCCCACCTCAACCTTAAAGATTTCAGCTTATTATGTTATAATATTATCAGCTGCTTCTTGGGGGGTTGATGGAATAAAAGTCACAAGACTTTTTGGGTTAAATAATGCAACCTTTCTCGGCCTTATGCATTTATAGTAATAGTAAGGATACAAAAATGAATAAGCTACTCAAAGTTGCAGTTCTAATACTGCTCATTCTGGGGTTAGTGCTAATCAGTGGCTGTGCTGGTTCGGCGCCATCTAGTATACCTGGTATGGGAGAGGAAGAAGAAGAAAAATCAACTCCTGACGGAGGACAATATCCAAGTCCAACCGGTAACGGGGAGCCAACGGAAGAGCGCAAAATCGTAAAAACAGGCTACATGACTTTGGAGGTGGAAGATATAGCCGACACTATGGATGAAGTTGCTGAGATGGCTGATGAGCTTAACGGCTATGTAGTTTCCTCATATAAACGTGAATACGAACGGGGGGTTTCGGGTCGCATTATAATCCGCGTTCCTTCTGAAAAATTTGAAGAGGCTTTTGAAAGACTTCGCCAGTTGGCCGTAGCCGTGCCCTATGAGACTACCACAGCAAAGGATGTAACTGAGGAATATGTTGACCTGGAAGCTCAGCTAAGCAATCTTCTAGCGACAGAGGTCCAGTATCTATCCTTGTTGGAGAAGGCAGAGAACGTAGAGGACATGTTGAAAGTGCAAAGAGAGCTTTCCAATGTAAGAGGGGAGATTGAACAAATTGAAGGCCGCATGAAATATTTAGAGCAGACCTCAGAGACGTCACTTATTGAATTGGACTTAGAGGAAACACAGGGATTGGCTGGACCCTGGAGCGCTTCCGCTGCTTTCCAATCGGCAGTACGTGGGCTGACAACATTTGGCAGAGGTCTAGCCACTGTACTCATCTGGCTCGGCATTTTCTGCTGGGCCTGGGTGCCCCCTTTGGTAATCTGGCTCAGAAGACGCCGAAGGGCGAAGAGTTAATTGTCAACGCCTTTCCCTCATTGGTATTTTACCTGAAGCCTATGCAACAGTCTTGACATAGCTTCCTAGTGCATCTACACTATCAAAATCACCTGATGAGGTCTGTAAGTAATGATATGCCCTGTTTGTAAATACGATATGATAGTCGTTGAGTATCGTAGTATCGAGCTTGATTATTGTAATAGTTGTAAGGGGGTGTGGTTTGACTCTGGAGAGCTTGAGCTTTTACTTAAATCGCAGGATCTTGAAGAGCCAAAGGCGTTTCTCGATGGCATCATTAATTCTCAGGAAGCCATTTCACCAGAAAAGAAACGAGATTGTCCCATTTGTGGCCATAAGATGAAGAAAACGGCGATAGGCGAACAGCCCAAAACCCTCATCGACATATGCCGTAACGGACATGGACTGTGGTTTGACGGGGGTGAGGTCGCTCAATTAATAAGACGTCTGGCCGGGGAACATCCATCAAAACATAATTCCAAGGAACAGGTTATCAGTTTTTTGGAGGAAGTATTCGAAGCCCCGGATTAAAGAGGTAATGGGTATCATAAAACACCCGGAGAATATTAGTTAAGGAGGTTTAAAATGCCAGTAGCAGCTTATGTCATTATCGGTGTTGTCGTGGTCCTCGCAATCATATTATTTGTTCTCTACAACGGCCTGGTCAGGCTGCGCAACCAAGTAAAGAACGCCTGGGCGCAGATTGACGTTCAGTTAAAACGACGCTATGACCTTATTCCCAACCTGGTGGAAACTGCCAAGGGCTATATGAAACACGAGCGGGAAACCCTGGAAGCAGTGACCAAAGCCCGTAATCTTGCCCAGCAACTGTCGTCTGCTGGAGCCGGCGAGCGAGCTAAGGCCGAAGGTGAGTTAAGTTCGGTACTATCTCGTTTACTGGCTGTGGTGGAAAACTACCCCGACCTCAAAGCCAATCAGAACTTTCTGGCACTTCAGGAGGAGCTTACCTCGACTGAGAACAAGATAAGCTTTTCTCGTCAGTTTTATAATGATTCGGTCTTGAGATATAACAACCAGACGCAGATGGTTCCGTCTAACATTGTCGCTGGCATGTTCGGGTTCAAGGCCAGTGAATTCTTTGAGGTTACGCTAACCGCCGAAAGAGAAGCGCCCAAGGTCAGTTTCACTTAATAAGAAGACACCGCAGCCGTGTGGGAACAGATTAGGTCTAACCAAATAAGGTCGGTAGTGCTGACAATAGGCATGGGAGCACTATTGATTCTTATCGGCTACTTCCTGGGACTGTACTTCTTTGATAGCGCCATTGCAGGTTTGCTTATTGCCATATTAGTATGGGTAGTCCTGAGTTTAATTGCCTATTTCCAGGGTGACAGTATACTACTCAGCATGTCGAGGGCGAAGAAAATCAGGCGTGATGACCACCCCCGTCTATATAATATCGTTGAGGAAATGAAGATTGCCTCCGGCCTGGAAAAAATGCCCGACATATACATCATTGATGATCCGGCACTGAATGCATTCGCCACCGGTCGTGACCCCAAGCGGGCATCCGTGGCTATCACCTCGGGACTGCTACAAAAACTAAACCGTGATGAATTGCAGGGAGTCATCGCCCACGAGATATCCCACGTCAAGAACCGGGATGTGCTGCTTATGTCGATGTGTAGTATCCTGCTCGGCACTATCGTTATCCTGGCCTGGTATGGGTCACGTATCATGATTTTTGGCAGCATGACCGGGTCAAGAAGAAGCTCCTCGTCAGGTGGGGGTGGGCAAGGCCAGGCAATCATTCTGATCATATCACTCGTGTTCATAATACTGGCGCCGATTATGGCGCAGCTTATTTATTTCGCCATCTCCCGGAAAAGGGAGTACCTGGCAGACGCCTCGGCAGCCCTCTACACCAGATACCCTGAAGGACTGGCCTCAGCCCTAGAAAAGCTAGGTGCCTCAACAGGGCAGTTGAAATCAGCCAATAAGGCTACAGCCCCGATGTATATTATCAATCCGTTCCGTAAGAAAGGCATGAAAGCCAGTGACCTAACCAGCACCCACCCTCCCATATCAGAGAGGATACGCATTCTACGTGCCATGGCTGGTGCCTCTTTTAACGATTATGACCAGGCTTACAGCAAGGTTCACGGAGGTACAGGAGTCATACCCGCTGCCAGCCTTGCCGCCGAAACAGTCCCGATAACAACGACAAAACTGGAGGGAGAAGCGGGCGAACCTACCGAGTTACAGCGGGCACGGGAGACCTCAGATGTAATGTGGCGGCTGGGTAACTATAAGACTATTACATGCGACTGCGGAGCCAAGTTGCGAGTGCCGCCTAATTTCAGAGAACCCACAATCAGGTGCCCGCATTGTGGTAGAACACACCAGGTTTGAGAAGATAGATTATTGTTGACCAAATCTCCTAATGTACCATCGGTAACTTCAGCACTTATGGTGATGCTGGTTGGGACTTCTCCCAGATTGAGATAGAGGAGTTGTACGCTCATGCCAAGAGCAAATAACCTTATCTTAATCAGGCGAGAGGATTTGAACCTTCGCTCTCGGTATCTAGGAAATATACCCGTCTCTTATAAGGAGTTCAGCTACAAGGACTGCGCCCTTAGCAGCTCCCATCTTGGTATTGTGGGATACCAGAACATATTTGATGCCGTTTTTCAGGACGTTATCTTTCCTGATTCTGCCCACCACGGTGGCCATGCCATCCTCAGCATCACGGTCGAGTCGCGGCTGAGGTCTGAACGGGTCTTCGTGGACCATTATCATATGCTTGGGAGCTGAAGGCAGTTCAGTGTCACCGGGTGAACCAACATATTCCCTCATCGCCCTGGTGATGTCGTCCGCCTCACAGGCTTTTTGGGTGGAGACAAAGACCGATTCCGTATGACCTTCCCGAACATTAACACGTGTGCAGGTGCAGCTTACGTTGAACTTGGCCGGGCTGATGGAATTAACCGCCATGCTACCCAGGATTTTCTGCGTTTCACGCTGCACCTTTTCTTCCTCACCAGCAATAAAGGGAATAACATTATCCAGGATGTCTAGGCTCATCACCCCCGGGCTTCGGCCTGCACCTGATATGGCTTGCATGGAGGTCATTATAACGGCGTTCACGCCGAACGCTTCGTGAATTGGTTTTAGCGTTATCGCCAGGCCAGTAGTGGTGCAGTTGGGAATGGGTGTAATGAAGCCTTTCCATCCCCGAGCTTTCCTTTGCCCATCAATTAGTCTGGCATGCTGGGAGTTGATGCCCGGGATTAGAATGGGCACGTCGCCATCGTAGCGGAAGGCCGAGGCCGTGCTTATAACCGCTTTGTCGCTGGCAAACTTCGGCTCCAGAATCTTTGCTTGGTCGGACTCTATGGCGGAAAAGACGATATCTAGGGCGGAGACATCCATGTCTATAGCATTCTGGACGGGCATAGGCATAACCTCCTCTACGGGAGGCTCTTGGCAAAACCAGCGTAAGGCTCCAGACTGGGCATCGGTTATGGCTTCCTTATAGCTGCGCCCTGCTGACCTCTCGGAGGCAGCAAGCGCAGCAATTTCAATCCAAGGGTGATTTTTCAGGGCAACGAGAAATTGCTGACCAACTATGCCAGTCGCTCCTACGATTCCAGCTTTCATCATGGTTTCTCTCCACTCTGTTTTTATTCTGCGGATTAGACACAGACAGCTTGCACTCCTTTTTACTGAGCCAATCGGGGCGAGAGGACTTGAACCTCCGACCTCAGCGTCCCGAACGCTGCGCGCTACCAACTGCGCTACGCCCCGTTTGTCTATGCTATTATATGATGCTTTAATTATTGGGGCAAGGATGAAGTATTGCGTTTTAATACTCGATGGAGCATCAGGTTGGCCATTGGCTGCTCATGGTAGAAGGACTTGCCTGGAGCTGGCGCATACTCCGAATATGGATGCCGTGGCAAAGGCGGGTGCTGTCGGGCTAGCTTGCAATGTGCCGCCGGGGATGGAACCTAGCAGCGCCTGTGCCTGCATGTCTGTGTTAGGTTACGACCCCAACGTGTATTATCGGGGGCGGAGCCCCATTGAGGCTAATGGCATGGGTGTTCCTATTAACGAAGGAGAGGCCGTTTTTCGCTGCAATTTGGTAGCTGTTCGAGACGGGAGGATGTGGAGCTACAGTTGCGGGCGTATCAGTACTGGAGAAGGCCAAGCTCTTATCGCTAGTTTGAATGAAAAGCTTGGCAGCGATGAAGTGCATTTCTATCCTGGTGTGAGCTATAGACATATATGTAAGATAAAAGGGAGGGAAGATGCCCTCCTGGCTAGCTGCACTCCGCCGCATGATATTCCCGACAAAGCTATCGGTGACTTTCTTCCCAAAGGGCCTGGGAGCGACCTGTTAAGAGATCTTATGGCGCGCTCTGAGCTTGTGCTTCGTGACCATCCTGTGAATATAGAGCGAAGAGCACGCGGCGATATTCCAGCTACCATGGTCTGGCTTTTTTGGGGTAGTGGTAAAATACCTGATATGCCAGCCTTCAAGGAGGTCTATGGACTTAACGCTGCCATGACGTCTGGAGTGGATATTATGCGGGGATTAGCTCAGATGACAGGTATGCAGGTGCTGGATATTCCTGGTGTGACCGGCGATCTGGACAACGATTACGTTGCTCAGACCATTGGTGCTCTGGAGGCACTGGAGAAATATGATATGGTGGTTATTCATGTTGAAGCAACCGATGAAGCGGCCCATGCCGGCTCTGTTAAGGACAAAATAGAGGCTATCCAGAGGGTAGATAAAGAGACTGTAAGTCGGCTCCGTTCCTGGGACAGGGATCCCCTTCGGTTGCTAGTTCTGCCTGACCATCCCACGCCGATCGAGACTCAAACTCATGCTGCTGACCCCGTCCCATTTATACTCTGTGGTCCAGGATTTACAGCCAATGGAGCGAAGAGATTTACCGAAGCAGAGGCTAAAGGCACAGGCGTATTTATCGAGGAAGGATATAATATTATGGGCAGGCTGATATAGTAAATGAAGGCGAAGAAATGGCACTGATAGTTCAGAAGTATGGTGGTAGCTCGGTGGCCGATGCCGAAAAGATTAAGAACGTAGCTCGCCGCGTCGCTAAAGCAAAAGACGAAGGAAATCAAGTGGTGGTTGTTGTTTCGGCCATGGGACACACCACCAATAACTTGATTAAATTAGCTTACGCGGTTAATGAACAGCCTGGTGATCGGGAGCTCGATGTTCTTTTATCCACTGGCGAGATAGTATCCAGTACCCTTTTAGCTCTGGCTTTGGAGAGCTCAGGGTGCAAGGCAGTTAGTCTTACCGGCGCTCAGGCAGGCATCCACACTGATTCTAGTTACAGTCGAGCTCGGATCCTTCGCGTCGACACGAAACGAGTGGTAAGAGAATTAGAAAAGGGAAATGTTGTCATTGTGGCCGGATTTCAGGGTGTGACTCAAGAAATGGATATTACCACTTTGGGTCGTGGCGGTTCCGATACGACGGCAGTTGCTCTCGCTGCCAGCTTGAGTGCCGAGATATGCCAGATATATACTGATGTCGAAGGGGTATACACTGCTGACCCACACCTTATTTCCGGAGCCAGGAAATTAAAAGACATTGGCTATGAAGAGATGCTGGAACTGGCTAGCTATGGAGCTAGGGTAATGCATACTAGAGCAGTGGAATTGGGAGAGTTGTATAATGTACCTATCTTGGTGGCTTCTAGCTTTAGCGATAGCCCGGGTACCATTATTTGTAAGGAGGCCTCTATGGAAGTAAAAAACAAGGCAAGAGGTATTGCCTATGACACCAATGTATCTAAAGTCACCGTCGTCGGTGTCCCCGACCATCCTGGCATTGCTGCAGCAATCTTTGAGCCCCTGGCTAGAGCAAATATAAGTGTAGATACCATTGTTCAAAATGCCAGCATTAATAATATTACCGACCTTACGTTTACAGTGGCTCGAAATGACTTGATTAAGGCGATGTCCATCGTGGAGCCAGTGGTTAAATCTGTGGGGGGTAAGCAATGTGTCACCGATTCTACATTGGCCAAAGTTAGCATTGTAGGTACTGGCATGCAAAATACACCGGGCTACGCTGCTAGAATGTTTCGCACTCTTCATGAACAGGGCATTAACATCCGGTTAATTACCACTTCCGAGATAAGGATAACCTGTATTATATCTGAGGATAGGGTTAATAATGCTGTTAAAGCATTGCATCAAGCTTTTGAGCTGGAGAATGAAACTTGACAATCTTGGCTTGACATCATAAGTTTTTATAGAATAGTTAATTAGGCAATGGGCATAGCATCTTATCAGGAAGAGGAAGAAAAAGCTCAATTAAGACAGCAACTGAGCAAGGAAGCCATAGATTTAGCTCTTCAGGGTAGGTGGGAGGAGGCTGAATCGGTAAACAGGGACATAATTGAGAGATTTCCCACTGATTTTGAGGCTTATAATCGCCTTGGCCGAGCTTTGACAGAGTTAGGTGATTTTGACCAAGCTAAGAAAGCCTATTTTAAGGCTCTGAAGCTTGCCCCTGAAAATGCTATTGCTAAGAAAAATGTTGCCCGTTTAACTAGCTTATCAGAGTCTATGGCGACTTTGAGTAGCAACCCTCAGGAGGCTTCAACCTGGAGACCTCAAGCTCGAAGATTTGTTCTTGACCTCTTCATAACTGAGATGGGGAAGGCTGGTGTGGTTAATCTTCATAATGTGGCTTCAAGCGACGTCTTAGCTAAGATGGGATTTGGTGACCAAGTGCACTTAGAAGAAAGAGGGCAGCACCTGCTTGTGGAAAGTGAGGGTGGAGAATATCTGGGCAAAGTGGAGCCCAGACAGGGATTGCGTCTCATCCAACTAATGCGAGGTGGAAATAGATACGATGCGGCAATTCTCAATGTAGAAGAAGATAAAGTGCAAGTGATTATTAAAGAGGTGTATCAACATCCCAGCCAAGCGGGACGTCCCTCCTTTCTTGTTAAAGCTACAGAGCACTTGCGCACACATATTAAAGAAAGCCTCCTCAGGCGAGGCATCATTACTGACGAAAGTGAGGCCTCGCCTGAGCTTAGATATTTTGAGGAAGAAGAATATCCTGGCCCCGAAGAAGAATCTTTGCCTGAAGGTTTCACCGTGGTTGGTGAAGACGGTGAGAGAGGAACTGAGATTTGATGGAATCAACAATAGTAAAGCCTGTCGATATCGAAGAGGAGATGAAAAGCTCCTATCTGGACTATGCTATGAGTGTCATCGTCTCCCGAGCCCTGCCTGATATACGTGATGGCTTGAAGCCAGTGCAGCGACGTGTTTTATACGCTATAGATGGCTTGGGGTTACGACATAACAGCCCATACAAAAAGAGCGCCCGCATTGTTGGTGAAGTCTTGGGGAAGTATCACCCCCATGGAGATGCCCCGGTATATGAAGCTATGGTACGCATGGCTCAGGATTTTTCTCTGAGATATCCCTTAGTTGATGGGCAGGGTAATTTTGGCAGTATTGACAATGACCCACCAGCGGCAATGAGGTACACCGAAGCTCGCCTTTCCGAAATTGCCGAGGAAATGTTAGTTGACATCGAAAAAAATACCGTCGCCTTTGTCCCCAACTTCGATGGCTCTCTCCAAGAACCCGTTGTCTTGCCCGCCAGGTTGCCCAACTTATTAGTCGGTGGTTCCTCAGGCATAGCTGTAGGAATGACGACCAATATTCCTCCGCATAACTTAGGCGAGATATGTGATGCCATTGTATATCTAATTGATAATCCCCAAGCTACTGTAGAGGAACTACTGGAGTTGGTCAAAGGCCCCGATTTCCCCACTGCCGGGATAATTTGG
>Ga0315546_1001178_pt1 | contig 16966 bp, 14 predicted proteins | sample SalMarSW160170MG_FD_203833 | JGI IMG/M metagenome (GOLD analysis project Ga0315546, IMG submission 203833) | Salt marsh sediment microbial communities from the Plum Island Ecosystem LTER, Massachusetts, United States - Salt Marsh Sediment SW1601-170 ... | reverse complement strand
ATAACTTGTCAGAACATAATCCATAATTTGTATCTTGCAGAGTGATTAATAATTCTACAAAGATGAAAGGGAAATTTATATCATTTGTTATTGCAGTGTTGCTGTTAACGGGATGTGCAGAAATTCTCAGTATTCTTCAGTCTTCGACAAACCTGCCTCTTACCGAAGATGAGGTTATAAGCGGTCTGAAGGAAGCTCTTATCACAGGTGCCAGAAACTCTGCTCAGCGTCTTGCTGCTGAAAACGGATACTATGGTGATGAGACAATTAAAATACTGTTACCTGATGAGGCAAAAATAATTGTTGACAATATATCAAGGATTCCGGGAGGCGATCAGCTGGTTCAGGATGTGATTCTCCGGATAAACAGAGCTGCTGAGGATGCTGCCAAAGAAGTGGCTCCGATTTTTGTGAACAGTGTAAGGCAGATGACCATCGGAGATGCTTTCGGTATTTTAAACGGAGCAGATAATGCTGCAACAAATTATTTGAGGAGTACCACATACAATGAACTATACAATCTTTATAAACCTAAGATCCAAAACTCGACAGAAAAGGAAATAATTGGCAATATTTCCACAAAGGACTCATGGGTAGCTCTTACCGGAAAATGGAACAGTGTTGCAAACTCTGTTGCAGGCAGGTTAGCCGGATTGAAACCGGTGAACACCGACCTTGATGATTTTCTAACAACCAAGGCTCTTAATGGAATGTTTATAAAAGTTGAGATTGAGGAATTGAAGATCAGAAAGGAAGTATCGGCAAGGGTTACTCCAATCCTTCAGCGGGTGTTTGGCAGCCTCGACAACAAAAACTGATAAATTAATGAAAAGTAATGTTTGAAAGAGTTGTATTCAAATACCATAACCTGGAAGTGAGAGTAACAGATTATGCTGATGAAGACATGCTGGAAATTCTCAACCGTGCAGTCCAGGGAGCAGAAGGGGGATTAAGGTTCTCATTGCAGAATATTGAATCAAGGATTGCAGCATACAAAGACAAGATAAGGTTCGTATCACTTTATAAAAAAAATCGTCTGGCAGGTACTATCGGATCGTGTTACCGCATTACGGGACAGGGGAAGCTTCGTTATCCGTCGTCACATCTTCGTTATCTTGCATTTCTTTCTACCTACCAGACGGATATCGACTGGAAAAGCCGCAGAAAAACTATCATCAAACCAGAAAAGGACGATTCATTCAAACACAAGACACTGGAGATTTTCAGCAAACCTCATTTGCTTGACATAAAAGGTGTTTTTGAAGGAGAAAAGCATATAATGTACGCATTTGCCGAGAGCATGAATGAAAGATCAAAAAACTTGCTTCATCAGGCGGGATACGAACAGATAAGATCATTTCTTACTGTTGCTTTCAGCAGGTTTTCTCCTAAGCCCGGCGATCTTGTAACAAAATTGAGGAAGGAAGAAATAGCCGGAATGGAGGTAATGCTGAAAGAATATTACAAAGATTACTCTCTTTTCAATGCCGATTATTCGTTTTATAATGACAAGTATTATGTTCTTAAGGAGGGTAATGAGATTATCGCAGGGACTTGTGCAATTCCTTCACTTTACAAAGTTTATAATGTTCCTGGCATCTGGGGTTGGGTGATGATGAGAGTGCTTCCGAAGACACCCTATTACCGCAGGATATTTTATCCCGGTGAGTTTCACCACATCGTTTTTGATGCAATTTATTGTAAAGAAGGGCATGAAGCTAAACTGGCAGATCTGTTTGAGTCGGTATGTGCCACTGAAGGATTTCACACCGGTCTGACCTGGCTTGACGACCGCAGCCAACTCTTTGATAAGCTTAGATGGGGAGTTAATATGGGAACACTGAACCGCATGCTGAATGCCAAACCGGGACTGGTCTATGCCAGGTTTATTAATCTGACTGAACAGGAAAAGGAATATTTCTATGATGCACCTGCATATATTTCAGGATTTGATTTTTCATAATAACAGAATCCCGCTTTTTACCTTTCTTAGTGAATTATCTGCTAAGCACGATCACTCATACCGCATAAAGGCCGTGTGAGGGCATGGAAAATCAGGCCTGCTCATACTTGAGATTAGTTGTATATAGATATTAACAAATTGCAGTTTGGGTCAGTCACATATAATGATCTGGATGAAATCAGAGATCTTCAGCCGGATGGCTGGTCAGATATAGTCCCCGAATTTGAGTATTATATCAAAAGAGCTTTTTGTTACCCGATAAAAGCAAAACTAAATGATAAAATAGTCGGTACGGGAGCCTCAATAGTCTTTGGCAAAACATGCTGGTTGGCACATATCATTGTTCATAAGGATTTCAGAAGGAGAGGCATAGGTTACCGGATTGTTGAGGAACTGCTAAAAAATACTAAAAATCAGTCAGTTGAAACATATTTACTGATAGCCACCGAACTCGGACATCCGGTTTATTTAAAAGCCGGTTTCAGAATTGTCTCAGAGTATGCTTATTTAAAACGGAGTAAACCGTGGATTGAGTCAACGGTATCTGAAAATGTAGTCCCATATACCACTGAATATTGTTCAACTATTATTGAACTGGATAGAAAGATCTCCGGAGAAGATAGAGAAATGTTATTATATGAATTTTTGGAAAACTCAATAGTTTACATGGAAAATAATGAAGTAAAAGGGTACTATATACCTGATTTGGGTGAAGGTTTAATTTTTGCTGATAATGAGGATGCCGGGATTGAATTGATGAAAATTAAATATTCCGGAGTGGATAAAGTAGTTTTACCTTCAGACAATCATGCCGGGATAGTCTTCTTAAAACAAAATGGATTTGCAGAGGCAGATATGAAGGGAACAAGAATGATTCTTGGTAATGATATTAATTGGCAGCCACATAAAATATTCAGCAGAACAGGAGGTAATTTTGGATAACAAATATTTTCATTGCGAAGCACCCGAATCCATGATATAAATGTTAACGGTCAGAATTTTTAATGATAAATCAAATCTTTTGTATAAATTATAAATTAGAATTATAAACTAATCATTTACAGGGCTATGAAAAGAATGATTTTTCTTTTATTTATTCTTTCTGTTTTCCATAATCAGGTCTTACCTCAGGCACCCTCTTTTCAACCTGATACTTTGCGTAAGGATGCTCTGAATGTCTATATGCAGGTCAGCGATTATATCCGCAGAGAGATTCCCTTTATTAATTACGTGAGAGATATTAAAGACGCTGGTGTTTATATAATCTCTACAAGTCAGAGAACCGGTTCGGGAGGAATTGAGTACTCATATTTCCTTGTGGGGCAAAATCAATACACAGGGATGAACGACACTTTAACCATTGTGACTTCCCCTGACGAGACTTCAGACATGATCCGTGAAAAGCAGGTTAATACTTTGAAAATGGGTTTAATGCGATACGTGGCAAAAACTCCTCTCGCAAAGTACATGAGGATTAGTTTCAGTGAGCCCTTATCGGAAACGGTATCGTCAGATAAGTGGGACAGCTGGGTTTTCAAATCTTCAATATCTGGTTATCTGAATGGTCAGAAAACATATAAATCGAATTATTTTGCCGGGACTCTTTCAGCAAGCAGAATAACAGAGGATTGGAAAATCAATTTCTATGCCCGTTATTATAAGAACAGCTCAAAATTCATTATTAATGATGTTACTACTATCAGGAGCAGTAATGATTCAAAATACATAAGCGCATTGGTTGTGAAGAGTTTATCGGATCACTGGTCAATAGGAGGATCAACAAAGACAGGCTCGTCAAGTTATGATAATGAAAGAAGCCAGCTCAGCCTTATGCCGGGGATTGAATACGATATATTTCCTTATTCTGAATCCACAAGAAAACAGTTAAGGATTCTTTATTCAGCAGGTTATAATTATGTAAACTATATCGATTCAACTATATATGATAAGACAAAGGAACATTTATGGCTTCATTCCCTTTCGGCCTCATATGAGGTAGTGCAGAAGTGGGGTTCAGTAGATATCATTATGGAATACAGAAATTATTTTCACGACTGGTCTAAAAGCAATCTTTCGCTGTATGGATATGTGAACCTCAGGATTGTAAAAGGATTATCTGTTAATTTCGGAGGCAGCGCTTCATTAATTCACGATCAGCTTGGTCTGGTCAAACAGGGTCTGACAACCGAAGAAATACTCCTTCAGCGTAAAGAGCTAGAAACTCAATACCAGTATTATACCAGTTTAGGCTTTTCGTATACATTTGGATCTATTTACAGTAATGTTGTCAATCCAAGGTTTGGCAATTGAGAAAATGATTATGTACAGCAGGTATCTTTACTTTTTTTTATTCATACCTCAATACCTCAAAGAACTAATCTGTTCTCTTAGTTTCGGTAGGTCCTCTGTGATAATATTCCAGACAACGTTTTCATCAATAACATAATACTCGTGTACTAAAATATTTCTTCTCTGATGATTTTGAAAATTCTTCAAATGTGATGTTTCTTATGTAATTCTCTATTTCAGATATTGCCTCAGGGATATGCTGCAGGCGTGCTTTATCGCTGACTTTTCCTTTCATAAATGAGAATTTTATCTTTAAAATACTTCTGAAGGATACTAATATTTTTGTTTGATATGTTCATTATTTACAAATTTATTGAAAATTACGTCAGATAAGTAAGAAATTGCGATTTATCCTCAATTTGGATACGTTTTAATTAATAAGCGATTTGCAAAGAGAGAAGGCTGTATATTAGCATGAAGCATTCCTTCATCTTGAAGAAGCAAAAAAAGCTGTAACCAGTCAAAAGAATTACTAATTTTGCAAAAGCAGATGTAAGCAGAGAGGAGTATTTTTCGATACTCTATAATCAGAATTTTTGTAATGATTTAAATTAATTTGTCTTCAAAGGATAGGTCAAATTTGTTTCACCCATTAAAAATAAGAAAGAGCCAGAAGTGCTCTAACTCTTTCATTCTCAGTTGTGGGGCGTACTGGATTCGAACCAGTGACCTCTTGCCTGTCAAGCAAGCGTTCTGAACCAACTGAACTAACGTCCCTTATTTAAAAAGAGCAATGGACTCCCGCCCTGTCATCCGCCGGTTGGCGGACTGAATCAACTGAACTAACGTACCGTATAAATACAAAAATAATAAAATAAATCCACAGGTAAAATATTAATAACCGGATGATTTTGTTTAATGCGGATCAAATAGTTATTCTTACAAATTATCTTACCACAACAGATATAATTCGAGCGGGATCACCGGATTGTAATCTTTCGTTTAGTTTGAATATCCCCTAACCATATTCTCCCCTCAGGTTGATGAAGTTCGTTTTTTGATACCTGAAAAAGTAAACCCGGAATATTCAAAATTACCATTTTTCGGATAGAATTATATTCTTCCAAAGGCAAGATAGGGTTTTATTTTTTAAGCCGTTTTGTGAATGTGCCAATTGTCGTGCCCTGAACCAGTATTGAAAAACACACAATTATATACGTAATGGTTACCCATATTTCCCTGTTAAACTCAGGTCTGATCGACAGGGCAAGAGCAATTGAAATGCCTCCTCTTAATCCTCCCCATGTTAGTATACCAAGGGTCTTTTGAGTGATTCTCTCTTTTATTCTGATAGCTATAGAGGGTATCCATAAAGAAACATACCGTGCCAGAAGGGCCAGAAAAATCAAAACAAGAGCCAGAAGTACTATTTTGGGATTCAGTTGAATAATCAATAATTCCGCACCAATCAGAACAAAAAGTATGGCATTCAGGATCTCATCTATCAGTTCCCAGAACTTATCAGTATATTCTGCAGTTATTTCTGACATACCGAATGTTTTGCCCTGGTTGCCGGTAATTAATCCGGCAGTGACCATCGCCAGAGGCCCTGAGACATGGATAAAATGAGCCAGTGTATAACCACCCATAACAACTGCCAGTGTTATTAGCACTTCAACCTGGTAATTGTCTATGCTTTCAATTAATTTATAACTGCCAAAACCTAAAAGAATCCCTAACACAATACCGCCAACAGCTTCCTGACCGAATAACAGAAGAACGCTGCCTGCGTTAATTTCGGTACCCGGTTGAGCCAGTTGTAAGATCGTGATAAAAACAACTACGGCAACACCATCGTTGAAAAGTGATTCACCTGCAATTTTTGTTTCCAGTGATTTTGAAATTCCGGCACTTTTCAGAATACTCAGAACGGCAATCGGATCGGTAGGTGAAATTAATGCCCCAAACAGTAAAGCATGTATAAGATTAACCTGTAATCCAAAAATCTTCAGCAGGTAAAAAGTACTGAAACCTATAATGAACGTGCTTATTATTACACTGATTGTAGAAAAAAGCAAGATCGGTAGATTTTCGTTCTTGAGGTCGTCATACCTTATAGGTATTGCTCCTGCAAAAAGCATAAAGCTCAGCATCCCTTCAAGAAGCAGATCACTGAAGTCGAGGCTGCTCAATTTGCCTGCGACAACATCTTTAAAAGCAGGGAAGAAATAACCTGCAAGAATGATGAAAATTGAGAAGATCAGGGAAACAAGCATCAAACCTATTGTGTTCGGTAATTTCAACACACGAAAATTGATGTAGGCAAATCCGGCCGACAACACAATAAGTATGGAGAATACATGAAAAATGCTCATTGGGGCTTATTTGTAACAATATTATTCAATTCCGGAGCTTTCTCCAAATTAATTATTACAGTGGATCCCGGAGGAAGTTCTGCTATGGTCAGTTACCCGGATGAAGAACATATTATTTATATACCTGAGGGAGCGGGAATTCTCAATTACGGTGACCAGAGTTATGAACTGACGATGAATGATTTTGTGTATATCCCTACAGGAATTGAATATGGTCTGTCAAATCCGGATGAGTATCCACTTAAAGCAATTATTATGGATTTTACAGTGGCACAAAAGAAGGTGAAGAGCATGCCAGGATACTGGCAGTAAGGTCAAGACTTCCTGTTCCACGTGCTCCGGTAATCAAGTGATAATCGCGGAAGTTGTAGAAGGTGCCCCGTGATTATTACTATAACTCGCGGATCTTTATATTCCTGAACCAGATCGGATAACCATGGTCCTGAAGGCCTATATAGCCTTCTCTGGCAATTCCTTCTTTAAATCCGGGAAAGTTTTTGAATTTGCTGTTCTCAACCAGGGCATCCCATGCAGGAGTCCATAATTCATACTCAACAACCTTTACTCCATTCTGAGTGTGCGTTACCTTACCGTCTTTCACCAGAATAACGATATTATTCCATTCTCCTGCCGGATTCACGGTTTTAGGGTCTGCTCCAATCATATCGTAAAGGGAGCCAGCCAGGTGACTTGGTTTTTTATTGTCAGTAGCATCCACATTATCAAGAATCTGGACCTCAGGTGCTGCATAGTAGATGTCTTGCTTCGGTACTTCCCGTATATAGTAGAAAATACCGGAATTTCCCATTTTACTTGCTTTCCAGTCGATTGAGAGTTCAAAGTTCTTGAATTTCTTAACGCCATAAACAATATCACCGTTTGCACCCTGCCCGGGTTTTCTTCCTTCGCCTGTAAATACCTTCATGGCATCATCCTCAATAATCCAGTTCTTAGGCATTTCGGTTCCGTTGCATTGTCTCCATCCTGTAAAATCCTTGCCGTTAAACAGAAGTACCCATCCGGCTTTTTTCTCTTTTGCAGTAAGGGTGTTGACTTTCTGACCGGAGACAGGTGCTGATATAAGCACTGTAGCAATAAATGCCATCGATAAAATAATATTTCTTTTCATTGGTTAAATTTATTAATGGATATTCATTGCAAATTAATTAAAAAATTGATTCAATAAAGCATGATTTATTTTTGCATTGCTTAGTATTAATGGAACCGCTCCGCGGTTCGAATTTGGTGAGCTCAATTCGTTACTATTAGTGGTGTAACCGCTCCGCGGTTCGATATTGGTTATTTATATTAGTTAGTAGTATTGGTGGAATCCCAAGATGGATCGGGGTATGACCTCCGCGGTTTAGGGGAAAATTATATAAATTCAAAGATTATTAAAGGATTTAATCAAAATTGTTTTGTTAGTAATTTGGTATGAAGAGATTATAAAATTAATAAATCCCGGAGGAATTACACCAATAATAGGAATGTAAGAATCATCCCAAAAATGAACGCCGGAGGTGTTTAATAAATTAATTAACTAAATTATTAGATATTTTATCAAAAATATTTGCATGACTATAAAAATAGTCGTAACTTTGTATTGGTTGTTTATGCATAAAGTGAAAAGTAAAAAGGAGTAAGCATTTTGGGTTGAATTTAAAAAAATAGAATGATTATGAGTAAAAAAAAGATGTATCTGACAAAGGCGGAGGAGCAGATTATGCAGATTCTGTGGGACATGGAAAATGGTTTGGTAAAGGATATCCGTAACAGGTTCCGTGATCCGAAACCTGCACGCAACACTGTTTCAACGGTGGTAAGAATACTGGAGAGGAAAGGATTTGTGGGGCATAAAGCTCACGGGAACAGGCATATTTACTATCCGCTGGTTTCGAAAAGCGAATATTCGAAGAGTCAGCTTTTCGGGCTGATGGAGAATTATTTCGATAACTCCTTTCCTGCAATGGCTTCGTTTTTTGCGCGCGAAAAAGATCTGACTCTCAAGGAGCTTGAGGAGTTGCTTGAGGATACAACAAAGGCATTATCAAAAAATAAAAAGAGTAAAAAGAAAAAAAAGAGTAGGTAATGGAAGCATTTGCCCTTTACCTGTTAAAGTCGGTTATCTGGCTCACAGGTTTTGCGCTGGTATATCTTCTGTTTTTAAGGAATGAGAGGTTTTTCCTTCTTAAAAGAATTTATCTGGTTTCAGGTATCCTGGTAGCTCTGTTTTTTCCACTTATCTCTGTCCACTACCAGGTGGAGTTATCTGCTCCGGCAGTTAATCCTGCCGGCTACATACCGGGCGATGTTGCTGCATTTACTCCGGATCAGGAGGTAGTTTCCGATATACAGGCAGACTATAAGAGCATCCTCCTCTTTTTATATCTTTCAGGTATAATAATTTTTGCATTCAGATTGATCTGGCGTATCAGGTCGTTATACAGTAAGATAAATAAAGTAAACATCACTATAAGGGATCAGGTAAAGCTTATCAGAGCTTCTGAATTTCCTGCTTCATTTACATTTTTCAACTACATTTTTATCAATCCGTCGGTTAGTGAAGCTGAAGCGGAGGAGATAATGAATCACGAACTCGTGCATGTCCGCCAGAAGCACTGGTTCGATCTTCTTCTTGTTGAATTGCTTTGCCTGCTTCAATGGGCAAATCCGTTTGCATGGATTTATATCAGGTTTATAAGGCTGAACCATGAATATATTGCCGATGAGATTGCCATGCAAAGGACCTCACACCCGGCAATTTATAAGGCAGCTCTGGTTAATCAGTTGTTCAGTTCGCAGGTTATCAGCCTTGCGAATTCATTTAATTATTCAAATAGTAAAAGGAGATTTGACATGATGAAAAAGATAGTTGCTTCACCTTACAGGAAGCTGAAAATTCTGTTTGTACTTCCGGTTTTTGCAATTGTTTTTTATGCATTTGCCAAACCTGAGTACCATTATGCTGAGCCCTCTGGTGATACCATGACTATTTACCAGTCGCCGGTTATTGTTGCCAGAGAGGTTAAAGGTATTGTTGTTAAGGAGGATGGCACTCCATTACAGGGAGTGACAATTGTGGTATCGGGTACCTCCATCGGGGTAATAACTGATGCAGCAGGTCGCTTCACAATCGGAAATATGCCTGAAGATGCTTCGCTTGTCTTTACATATAAGGGGTATAAGACGCAGATCCTTAAGCCGGTTTTTTCGGCTGAGATGAGCGTAAAGATGTTAAAAGATCCGGATTATAAGGAAGAGATACAAATTAGAAGCAGTACACCCGGGGCATCAGAATCCCCTATCATTGTTATTGATGATGTGATCACTGATAAAAAAGTAAGCGACATTAACGCTTCGGATATAGCTAAAATCACAGTTTTAAAAATAGAAGAGGCAATAGAGAAGTATGGAGAAAAAGGGAAAAACGGTGCAATGGAGATCATGACCAGGAAGAAAGCCGCAGAACTGGGGATTGAGGTTCCCAAAAGACGGCAGAATCCCGAAGATTTTCCAACATTTCAGGGGGGACAAAGAGTTCTTTATTTTAACGACTGGGTTGTCAGGCAGGTCAAATATCCTTCGGAAGCAAGTGCGAAAGGAAGCCAGGGACGGGTAACTGTAAATTTAACTGTCGAACCTGACGGCTCTATAGGAAATATCACATGTCCTGGTTCAAAGGATCCCTTGCTTTGTAATGCGGTTATTGAAGCAGTTAAGGCTTCTGAATGGGAACCTGCAAAAAATCCTGAGTTCAGAGAACCTTTTCCCATGTCAGTAACTGTCAAATTTGAATTGCCGGATAAGGTATCGAAAGATGATGTATATGTTGTTGTTGAACAGATGCCTCTATTCCCGGGTGGGGAAAAAGCTCTTCTCCAGTTTCTCAATGATAATTTACGGTATCCTCCGGAAGCAAGGGAGCAGAAAATTGAAGGGAGAGTTATCATCAGGTTTATTGTTAGTTCAACAGGGAAGGTTGAAGATGCCATGGTTTTAAAATCTGTTCACCCTTTGCTGGATGCCGAAGCGGTAAGGGTTGTAAGTTTATTGCCCGATTTTACACCGGGTTCACAGGGCGGGGAACCTGTTAATGTTCATTTCATGGTCCCTGTAAACTTTGCCTTGGGACAATAACAGCTAGACAAAGGCACGGATTACGCTTCGCTAACCTGGCAGAGCACTGAGCACGGATTACGCTTCACTAACCGATTCCGCGGAGCGGAAGAGCTCACCGACTTCGTCGGACGTAGCCGACTATGTCGGCCGAAGTCCGAAGGTAAATCCGTGCTAGCTTCCTGTACTCCAGAAACGTTTGTTTTTTGCTGCTTTAAGGACTTTAAGAGCCCGTCTTTTAACCCTTACAACAGCTTTACCTGATATTTCAAGAGGTTCTCCGTCGACATGAAACCGGGTTTCATCAGTCTCTATTACCACCTCTTTATCAGTCCGGATGTACCTTACATATTTTGATTGTTTTATTCTTCCTGTAAAAAGGCGGATGATAAAATTAAGAAGCAGGATCTTGGGAAAAGGCCTGATCATCACAATATCAATTATTCCGTCGTTTGGCACTGCGTCAGGAGCAATGAATGCGTTATTACCAAATTGCCGTGTATTTGCAATGGTAAGAACATACAGATCTTCCGATATAACCTCTTTTCCATCGCATCTGACAGTGATATGTACAGGTCGAAGTTGCCAGAAAGTCTTCAGGGTTAGTGCGATATAAGGAAGGAAGCCTCTGAACTTAAGTTTATTAAATGAGTGAGCAACAAAACTGTCGAGGCCGATACCGGCGACATTAAGGCAAAGATTATCGTTAATTTCTATTACATCAATATTCAGGCAGTTTCCGTGCCTGATATCTTTAAGCAAGGATTTTATATTTGGCTTAAATCTGAATTCTTTTGCGAACCCGTTTCCTGATCCGATAGGCAGGACGCCAAGGATTTTATCGCTGCCAATAAGCTCTGTTGCAACTGTATGTACAGTGCCATCTCCACCTACAGCTATGAATGTATCATATTTGTCGAAATTTTCTCTTATTGCATTCCCGGATTCATCAATACTTAGTGACTTGATACATGGAACATTTTTACGGCGGAACAATTTTTTTGATATTATAATTTTAACAGGAGGGACTCCTGCCTGTGGATTAAGAATAAACAATGCTCTGTTTGTATCAGGTAATGGCATTTCCATACCCAAATTTACGGAAGTTTTTCAAAATACCCAGCACCCAGAATCCAGCACCTTTTACCCGCCGAAGCCTTGTCGCTTACGCTCAATAGCTTTAGCGACGGAGCGGCGAAGGTGGGCAGCACCAAGCTTACTCGCCTGAAATTTCTTCATAGATCTTCAAAATCTCTTCTTTGAACTCCGAAGGAGCCTCAAGATGTCCCCATCCCGATTGCATCTGCCATAAGCCATCATAAGCGGAATCATAATAGGACCGTATCAGGTGAGGGATATCTTTTTCTTTTAATATCTCACTGAGAAGCTTGGCTTCGATTTCGTTGTTCAGAACCAGTATTTTAACTGCTTTGGTCATTTAGCAAATATCATCATTCATAAATATAGCGGTTTTTATTTAAATCATCTACTTCCCTTTCCGGCCTTTATTTTAAATGATGATACAACTATGATTGAGGAGTCACTTTCAGATTGTGCTGTGAGAGTCACCCTGGCTTTTCGTGCAGCATTATTGTTCCTTGACAGATAAACTGGGACAGCTTCAGATTCTCCTTGTTTTGGTGCTGCCAGACTGTTTAGTAATTGTGCCGACCAGCCTTCTCCTTCTGTTTTTACCGACAGGCGATATATATCATCATTAACAGATCCGTTGTTTTTAAGAGAAAAGTATTGATATTCAGCATTATCTTTCATTTTTTTAGCTGAGGGAGGATCAATAGTAACACTTCTTAACTGTGGTCCTGATCCGTCAAGCGACCTTACACCAAGCCTGTAAGTGAGTATTCCCTCATCATTTATTTGAAGGTCAATAATATAGAAGTGTAATCTGTTATGTTCGTCAATCCATTCATAACTGCTCCCCGAATTCAGTCCTGCGTGAAAAAGAGCATCATTCAGCTGGCGGTAGTCTGCTATTGTTCGCATAACGGGTGTACCATCGGGCCTGATATAATCGATCATGTTTATATCTTCGGGATGAGCATCAATTACCCAGTTGAAGCAATTGAATCCATTGGGTCCTCCGTTACGGCTCTCTTTGTCTTTATTTTTAGCAAGAAGTACACCATTGTCGGGGCAGAAAGAATCATAACCAATTCTCTGAATCACTTCCAGTGAGTAGAAGGTATAATTGGGGATGCCCGGTGAAAGAGGATTGACAGCAGGATCATCCGGAGGTGTTCTGTCGTGTGGTTCTGCTCCGTCGAGTCTGACGATAATACCTGCAAAGGTTCCCGGTAGCGGCTCAACAGCTCTTGCCGTGACAGAGGCAACAACAGGACCGGATGATGACAATCCTTCACGACTGATTGTCAGCACCTGATCCTCAGTAATGAATCCGTTGACCATTCTGTTTCTAAGCAACAGTCCTGCAGGCATTGCGGCACCCATGGCTGGTGGTACGACGCATCGCATATGAGGTCCGCCGGGTCCGTTAAAACATCCTCTATCCATCATATCCCATGGACCGGAACCGACTCTTCTATATGGTTGCACATAGGGATTATTGTTGTTATCACCTATCCTGAAAGCGTAATGGCCAAGTTCATGTGTTATAGTTCCGGAATTCTCTCCCTGGCGGATTGATGACAGGCCCCATTGCATCTGACCGGCTTTCCAGGATGTCCATGGCACATATCGTGTCGGAACCCACCGTGGTTTGGAAGTGTCCGGATTGCCCCATTCAGCAGGTATATCATCCTGTGTCAGAAATTTCATCTCTCCGAATTCCTGCCAGACACCTGTTTCGTCGTAACCGGCATATATACGAAGAATTGCATCATACTGTGATTTGAGAGCGCCTGCATCAGCTTTCCAGAGAGCATCAATATCCGGTTCCATACGACTGCTCGCCCTGCTGCCGTCAGGAGTGTAGTTATTCTGCCTGTATTCATTCAAACCATATTCCCAGAGGTTCTTCGGCATGCGATAAGGCCCATAGGGATCAAGTGCCGTAATGCCAAACTTGCCACGCGACTGTTCCATCCAGTAACCGTTGATCGTTTGTCCATGATTAACTTCCGATGGACGGAGCCAGAAGTCAGCGTAGAACTTTGCTACATTGTCACGTTTGACAGGATCTGTCTGCGGATTACCGAAAGGATCGGAATTCTTTTGTAATGTTATCACAAATGGCTGATCAGGAAAATCAACAGCTACAAGTGCCATCCTGAATTCACGCTCCGGAACAAGAGACGGATCAGCCCAGTTTTTGCCCGGAATCGGATGATAATCATCCCATGTCATATTGTCCTGATCCTGAACAACCTGTGGATCAATGGGTTTTGGAGGGATTGAGACTATGTTTTGCTGGCTTTTCTGTGACCAGGTAATTATAGTTAGTGAAACGATAATACAAAAAGCTGAGATCTTTTTCATTTTAAATAATATTTATATACGAATTAAATAAATAATTTTTAAATATGAGAATTGCCCCCAAACCCCCTGAAGGGGGCTTAAATAGCTATATTCTCAGTGAATGAATTTTATAACAAAGTCATGTTGCCGCCGGGCTACATAATAGTAAAGGAACTGACAGCTCTGTTTCCATCCTCATCAACAGCAGTAACAACATGATTTCCGGGGACTGCATTGATCTCGATCTGATGCATGAACCGGGTAGTGCCAATATAATCATCATCAATATGCCAGAAGATCTTTTTTGAAGGATCCCTGTGAGCAATTTCAGGAATAATTCTTGTTCTGAGACCTGTCTGATCACGGGGAATAAATATTTTAATTCCCGCTGTCGGATAGATAAACTCCAGTGCCGGGATGCTCTTGCTGTCGGTACATCCGGGAGCTGCAGGGGGAAGGCTTTTATATTCAGGATGTTTCTGTTTATAAAAGTACTCCATTGCGGGAGGCAGAACAAACCAGGGTTCATTAACTATCTCGGACTGTGATACACAGGCTGTGGTTACCTGTCGGGTTTTTGATTTATTCAGATGTATTATTTTATGGAATGGACAGACTTTGCTTCTTAATCCGCTGGCACAGGCAGCTATATCGATGGTTTCCGTACAATCCGGTCCCGCCCTGAAACCACTTTGACTGCAGACACTGATCATGGTCATCTCTTCATCGGGAGTCCGGAACCAGGGACCTGTTCCGGTCATATTAACCATATCGAATAATACAGGAGCTGCTGCAGCTATACCTGTTAATCCCGGACGTCCTTCCCCGTCAGCATTACCTGCCCATACACCGATAACATAATCGGGAGTTGTTCCGACAGCCCAGGCGTCCCTGAATCCGAAGCTTGTACCGGTTTTCCATGCAATATCATGCGAGGAGGAAAAATACTGCCAGCCTGTCTCAGTGGCAGGCCTGTTGACCTTTTGCAATGCTTCGTATGTAAGCCATATAGAAGAAGCGGAAAGCGGAGATTCTGTACCGGCAGACCTCCTGACTGATGTATTCTCATGTTGCAGGAGAACAGGCGGATGATAATCTGCCTGGTCGTATTTTTTTTCATTATTAAATCTCTTAAGCACTCTTGACAAAGATGCATAAGCTCCGGTCAATTCCCAGAGAGATGTCTCTCCACCACCTAGAATGAGGGATAATCCGTAATAATCTCCCGGTTCTTTGAAAGTTGTAAAGCCTATTTTGTGCAGGAGGTCAAGAAATTTTTCGGTGTTATATTTCTGCAGCATTCTTACCGAGGGGATATTAAGAGATTGGGACAGAGCGGAAGCGGCAGTTACGGCACCGTTGTAACTGCGATCAAAATTTTTCGGCGAGAATCCCGGGAAACGGGTTGGGATATCAGCAATCAGGGTATTTGGCAAAATATCTCCGGAATGCTGCATTCCTGCATAAAGAAAAGGTTTGAGTATACTGCCCGTACTACGCAGCGACATGATAATATCTACATTACCTGAGTGTGATGATGCCTCTTCAAGCGAACTATTGCCGACGTATGCGAGGACATTTCCGGAATCGACGCTGACTATCAGGCAGGCAGAATTAAAAATGAAATTGGCCGCAAGGTTTTTCTGATGGTTGTTTATTATCTCTGTAGCTTTTTCCTGCAGATACGGATCAATGGTTGTGCGTATTCTCTCTCCTCTGTTTTTCACATAAAACATATCTGTCAGATGAGGAGCCATTGGGGGCAGCTCTTTCGGTTCTCCGGGTAGTGGTTCTTCAAGAGCTAAAACAAGTGTCAGGGAATCGATAATTTTTCTTTTACAGAGCCTTTTAAGAAGATCGTTCCGCCTTGATTTAAGTATTTCCTGATTCCTGCCCGGAAAAACAAGCGAAGGGGAGTTAGGAAGAATAGCAAATGCAGCTGCTTCAGCCCAGGTAAGATTTTCGGATGACTTCCCTGTATATCGCCAGGCGGCAGCTTCAAGACCAACCGTATTACCTCCAAAAGGTGCATTGGCTGTATAGAGCCTTAGTATCTCTTTTTTTGACCTGAATAACTCCAGCTTTAATGCACCAAGCATTTCGATTATCTTCTCACGGTAAGTACGGTGTCTGTTACCTCTCGAAAGGCGGGCAACCTGCATGGTAATGGTGCTCCCTCCACTGACTATCCTGTGAGCTTTTGAGTTAATGATAAAAGCCCTGATGATAGAAACGGGATTTATTCCGGGATGATAATAAAAATAACGGTCTTCATAAGCAAGAATTGCTTTCTCGAATTTTTCAGGTATCTGGTCTAAAGATGGGAACCGCCATTGTCCGTCATCGGCGATACGTGCTCCCAGCAATGATCCGTCGCGGGCTTCAACAACAGTTGACAGAGGTGAATCAAACCGGGGAAGCGGCGAAAGCAGTACCGGAAGACTAATAACTCCGGTTAAAATCAAGATTATTTTGATCTTGTTATTCAATTTTCTGCCCCGTAATTACAACCTTATTTCCGGGATATCTTGAATAACAATTTTCGGTGTACATGGCCTCACACCATACCGAAGGCTGATAAAATTCGCCTTTATATGCCGCATTCAGGATCAAAACGAATACTTTTGTTTCACTCTGGTTCAAACCAAAGTAAGTTATTATCCTGTCATCCCGGAAGTCGCGGTAATCATATGAGTTTTCTTTTATTCCATAGGTAGCTTCGAATAATCTGGTGTTTTGTATTTCCCACCCGGAAGGGACCATCTGTGTTAAAGCGATGTTATCTACT
>Ga0315546_1001166_pt1 | contig 17089 bp, 13 predicted proteins | sample SalMarSW160170MG_FD_203833 | JGI IMG/M metagenome (GOLD analysis project Ga0315546, IMG submission 203833) | Salt marsh sediment microbial communities from the Plum Island Ecosystem LTER, Massachusetts, United States - Salt Marsh Sediment SW1601-170 ... | reverse complement strand
AGCTGTTTATCAAATGGTAGGCTCTGAGCAGTTCCGCTACGCTCCAGGCCTGAGCGAAGCATCCTTTGGGCTTATGTGGGGCGTCGCCGTCAAATATCTCGCTTACCTGGCCAAGGCAGGCGTCCTCATTTAGGTGCCGTAACAAAGGCCGAATAAATTCAGCAGCCGTTTTTTTGCTCTTTCGGCTGGATTCATTTATCTTCAGGTAGGCCTCCACGAACGGCCCCATCAGATACGGCCAAACCGTGCCCTGATGATACGCCTCATCCCTCTGTCCTTGTGGGCCTGTATAAATTCCTTTGTAGTTAGGACTCTGTTCGTTCAACGTCCGAAGCCCATAAGGCGTCAGCAGCTCTTTTTGAACACAATCTACAATTGACTTTTGCTGTCGGGGGGACAGCGGTGGTGAAAAAGGAAGTGAAACAGCAAATATCTGGTTCGGCCTAAGGCTGGTATCAGCAGAGCCTCCGGGCAAAATGCAATCGTTTAAGTAACCGGCAGCCTCATTCCAAAATAAGTTACAAAAAGCTACGCCGACTTGCTCAGCCATAGACTTGTATTGCTTTGCGTTTTCTGAATTTCGCGCAACATAAAACTCGGCTAAAAAGCAAAGAGAATTATACCACAGAGCGTTGATTTCGACCGTTTTTCCAAACCGGGGTGTAAAAGCAACGCCGTTATACTTGGCATCCATCCAGGTCAGCTGCGTATCGGTGTTGCCTGCGGTTATAAGCCCATCGGCATCAGCATGAGTGTCAAAGCGGGTACCCTTTTGATAAGAGTCCACAATCCAGCGGATGATTGGCAAGAGCTCCTGCGTGAAAGTTCTGGAATCACCTGTAGAATGTAAATACTGAAGGGCTGCGTTAATAAACCACAGCGAAGCATCAATGCTGTTAAAATATGCAGTGTCGCTGCGATCATCGAACCGGTTGGGAATCATACCTTCGTCTGCCGACTGAGCAAAAGTGGTTAAGACCGACTTTGCTTCGTCAAACCTTCCGGTTGAAAGCAGCAGGCCCGGCAGGGCGATGAAAGCATCTCTGCCCCAGTCGGCAAACCATGGGAAACCAGCCAGAATGGTGGCTCTCCGCAAGGAGTCCTTCGGACTGTAATTTTGGTCCCTACTACGTTTTACAATAAATTGATCGGCGGCTAAGCAAAGCAATTTAAGATTTCGGTCATCAGCCCGCCTACCCAGAGGCTTGTCCGTCGGGCAGGCTTTCGCAGTAGCGATCACTTCGCTTTGATGCCTGTCCAAATCCTCTTTAACGGTATTAATATCGTGTTGCGTATTGCGTATTGCGTATTGCGTATTTACATTTTCGCATCCCCGCTTTCGCGGGGACAAGCTTGCCCCTGCGGAGGCAGGGGCATTACGCGTGACGTACGACGAGAGGTTAGCCCAGAGAACAAGCTCGGTTGGTGATTCTATGCGGCATTTAAAAAATCCGGGCGTCCATAAATCTTCAGTAAAGTTCTGACCTCTTTCTTTATCGATACGATACACAAAGTTAAACCACCACTGATGATCATTTTCAAATTTCACCCCGTTAGAAATTTTCTCTTTTTGTATCGTATTATTTCTTGTTATAGGATTTCTAACAGGTTTCATGGAGGGACAGCTCAAAAACAGCTCGCAACTGCCCTGTCCACCACGACCGGAACGAACCACCAGGCCATCGCCAAGCCAGTCTGACCGCAACGAGGCGTAAGCTCTTTGCATTGTGTGGAAGTCTCGTAGTCCTACAAAAGGACGTAAAATGAAATCCACCGGCTCATCGACTTTTGTAAAATCATATTTAAGTGCAACTGTATTCTCATTACGCAAAAGATAAATGGATTTAGTCAGTTTGATTGCTGCTGTCCGTTTTTTTAGAAGCGAGCCTGTATTCTTTTTCCCGCAGGGAGCAGGTTCGGCACCGGTAGCTTGAGGTTGTGCAACGTTTAATTCATAATCAAAATGTACCCCTGTATCCTGATGGAATTGTTTTATATAGTTGAAACCTGCCGGTACGAATTTTTCAGGAAATTCAAAGGTTGAAAGGTTAAATATTCCGGCGGGCGATATCAGCATCTCTAAGCAATTAGCCAGCGCCATTATCCTGTTAACGGGCGGATTCAGTGAGCCGATAAGCAGGCCGTGATACCCTCTTGTATTACAGCCGATAACCGTTGAAGATGCATAGCTGCCGAATTCATTGGTCAACAGCCATTCTTTGGTCAATAACTCATCTATAGGTTTGTCACGGGTCGATACGGATGCAATTCTTGTGTTCTTGGATTTTTGCAGAGTTAACACAATCGTACTCCCTGAATGCTGTAACGGTAAATCCAGGAACCGGAGCCACCTTGAAAGAGCAAAACGAATCAGAATGCTTTATTTGTCTTGCGGGTCCTTATTTTGCGGTTCCGGCTTGTCGGACAAGTCCGGTTCAGAGAAAAAGAGCCATTTGCATCTGTACCATTTTGGCGTGGGAAAACACGCACCCCCAATCGCCCCTGTTTTGTACTGTCTTTGTCAATCGAAGCTCCATCTGCGATTTTGCTTGCATCTACCAGGGCCGGCCTTACACAGCGACTCTGCAGATTACCCAGCACATTCATAAAGTTTATATACGATTCATAGGGTGAATCATACGGATTAAAATATTTATGCACATCTCCATCCGCAAAGTGCTTGGTGCACATGTAATAGAAATGGTCTGACGACTGCAATTTTCGCCAGTCTGTAATCATTTTTTCATCGCCGGTTTGCTTTATCTTGCCTTCGAGCCTGTAAAGCTCGTGGATAGCGTTAGACTGCATAGGATTGCCCAGCCATGCGGAAAGGTCTCGTTCTGTATCGGCCCAGCTTATAATGTTTGGTACATCAACCGTATCGACAGGCTCATAACTTTGGACCACCTCGCCGGGTGTTCTGAAATCATTATCAGGATGCTTTAGAATCTCTTCCGGCAGGTGCCGTACAAAATCGAATATTCCGGTGTCAATCCATTGATGTTCGCCGAATGTCTCGTAATCCATAAACAGATTTACCACGTTGCCGTTACCATTAACTTTATTAACCCAGCGGGCGAACTTTTCTGCTGTCAGAGGCCACTCCGGCCAGGAACGGTTGGAAAACCTAAAGGCAATATCATCACTGAGGGAATAGTTTTTCAGCAGCAGCTTAAGCTTGTCGCATCCTTTTGGACGATAGATAAAATCTGGACTTCGTGAACCTAAGATATGGTCCGCCCCTTCGGTTATTATTGCGTCGAAACACCCCATAGATTCAACAAGCTCAGCCAAATCATTGTTATATATCAGTTCGGTATTGCGAAATACCCTCGGCTTTTGACCAAAAAGATGCTCGATAGTTTCGATATGCTCTTTTACCTGCTCTATAAATTCATCGCGTGAGTATAGGAAACTTAAGCTATGATAATAAGTCTCAGCCAAATACTCGACACAGCCGGTTGCCGTTAAGGCGTCGAAAGTGCTTATAACTTCCGGTGAATAGTGCTGTAATTGCTCAAGCAATACTCCTGTCAGGCTGTATGCAACCTTAAATCTGCCCTCAAATTTGCGTATCATTTCCAGGAGCAGACGATTAGCCGGCAAATAGCATTTATTTGCCACCTTCCTGCAGATAGAAGCATTCTTATAATCGTCGAAGTATTGGTCTGTACTGTCGAATGCCGTATAATGCCGAAGTCGTAAAGGCTGATGTACCTGAAAATAAAAACATACTGAGGGCATACTATATACCTAAAAAATTTTAATCCAGAACTCCACCGTTTTACGCTTGATGCTTTCCATCAAACTGCAACCAGCGTCTCTTCATAGATTTTCGCACATTTGGTCGCTGCGTCATTCCATCGAAGTTTGCGCACCTCAAAATTGCCGTGACTTCGCAGCGTAATACCCAGGGGCGGATACTTCAGGACTGCTATCATTTTGTTGGCAATCTCGGTTACATCCCAGAAGTCAACCTTCAGTGCATGATTTAGAACTTCCGACACACCGCTTTGTTTGCTTATTATTATGGGCACATCATGGCCCAGGGCCTCCAGAGGGGCGATACCAAATGGCTCTGATACGGAAGGCATGACATATAGGTCAGCCATTTCATAAATCTTTCTGACGTCATCGCCACGCAAAAAACCTGTGAAGAGCACTTTATGACCGATACCGAGCTCTGCCGCTATCTCAATTGCCCGGTGCATAAGGTCGCCGGAGCCTGCCATAACAAACTTGACGTTTCTCATAACGCTGAGGACTTTCTTGGCCGCTGCCAGGAAATACTCAGGACCTTTTTGCATGGTAATCCGGCCCAGAAACAAAACAACCTTTTCGTTTTTATCTATGTGGGTGTCAGATAAAGCTGCCTTGCTGTTTTGCTCTACGCCGTTATATACTACTTCAACTTTTGCACCGTTAATTCCATATCGGTTGATTATGATATTGCGGGTAAAGTTGCTGACAGCGATGACTTTATTAGCCTGCTCCATACCCATCCGTTCAATATCATAAATCGTCTGGTTGACATGCTCACCGCTACGGTCGAATTCTGTCGAATGGACATGCACAATCAGCGGTTTGTCGCTGATTGCCGCTACAGCAACCCCTGCAGGAAAGGTCATCCAGTCGTGTGCATGGATGACATCAAAGTCCTCATCTCCTGCCAATTGTGTGGCAATCGCAGCATAACGGTGGACTTCGGCGTACATATTGCCGCCATAATCGGATCCGCCGATAAACTGGCTCGCTGCGGTGATTTTGCTGAGTTTATCATGCCTCCGCCGCAAAATTTCTTCGAACTGATGCCGATAAAGGTCGGAGCTTGAATAGGGCTGCAGAGGTGAATCAACAGTGCGAAACTTAACGTTTTTGAATTCCTGGCCTTTGACAGAAGAGATGACTTTCTGAGAACCAGGAGTCAACATCTTGACATGTGTTGTATATTGGCTCTCGACCATCCTTGGCAAAACAAAAGTTACTTTTATGCCAAGCTGGTCCATCGCCCTGGTAAGTCCATAGCACGCTGTACCGAGTCCTCCACTAATAAATGGAGGGAACTCCCAGCCCAACATAAAAACTTTTATGTTTGCCCCCCGCGTTTTGTTCCAACTATCTTCCATTCTTAAAGAGCTTATCACCAGTCGTTCCGATTACAGCTTTAAACTTAGTAGGCACTCGCTTTAAAGCTCCTCGAAGAGGTGCTTTGTTTGTGTGCTGCCGTTCAAGCAACTATCGGCTATTAGTTGCCTTAACATTAACAACCACGTGACAAAATCCCTTTTTGCCTAAGTTCTCCACTATACTAATCGGGATTTTCGCCAAACTAATTCCAATAAATTTTCCTAAAAAGGCTTTTGAAACTAAAAATTTATACTTTATGGGTCACTTATCAGCAAATATAGATAAAACTCCACACTCGCACCTAAAATACGATTTAATACGTTACAATTGGCATAATGTTCGTCACCCTAATCACAGACAATTTATAGCTAATAACAATTAGCACTCAAAATAGACTGCAAACATATTACATTAGAGCAACAATCCTAAAGTAAACCGTTCCACGGTTTAAAAGCGTGAACGGCTTCCTTCAACTAACGTTGCCGCTAATACAAGATATGAAGACAAAGGATATCAGCCCATAGCCTGCCTATAAATCTTGAGATCTGACTGTGCTGCGACGGTTGGCCTTGGCTCGGGTAATGGCATTATCAAGCAAAGAATAAACGGCGTTATTGATGGCTTCAACGGCTTCAGAAGCAGTCATCATCTTTTTGCTCCTGATGTGGGCCTTAACTTTGCTGGTAACGATCAAAGACTCTCTTTTTTTGGCCATATGCAAACCTCCCTGTTAAAAGTAAACTTTCAATAAGCCGGTAAAAACTCCTCTAATCCGGCAGACTACCAAGGTATCTTAATTAAGCGCTATAACCAAAATTTGCAATAAAAAAAACGCCCAAATGATAAAATTTTTTATCCAAGGGCTGATAATCTCCAAAATAGATATTCAACAGACAAGTCAGGCTTTCTTTTAATATGCGGCATTTTTTAATAATTTAAATAATTAGGGTATGCCATTTTGACGAAAAGTATCTCAGTGAGAGATTATTCACGGTCAATCTGGATGCGACTGCATCGATTGATTTTTTGCGAGGAGATAAAATGGCAAAACGTTCCAAAAAAAATCAAAAATCACAGGCTAAATTGAAAGATTTTGCGGTTGTTACCTTTGTCGAGGACATGGAGCAGGCCAGAGAATATGAAACTCTGCTGAGAGTCAATGATATCCCTGCTATTATTAAGGAGCAGTTTGATCCCTCATTGGCTGTGAGAAGCGTTGCTATAATGGTTCCTGAAGAGTGCCTTGACGAAGCGCACGTTGTCATCGAGTCACAAGATGCCTATGATGACTTCTATGATTTTGCATTAGATGACGAAAACGAAACAGAATCTGATTTAGACGGCAACTTCTTCGAGGACGACTTTTGATCTTCGGAAGACTTTTGGACTAAAAAAGCCTGGCGTAACTCTGCATGTTTATTAGTAAAGTCGTCGGGCTAAAAAGAACAAATTTTTCAGGCCAGCTATATATGGACAGAGAATATTCTGATGAGCGTCGTGGCAGTGGAGACCGTAGACAAAATGTCATTGACAGGCGGTTGGGCCTTGACCTTCATCGCGGCCCCGGCAGACGCCTATCCGAAGAGCGAAAATCTGCTGAAGAAGGTCGAATGTCCGATGAGCAATTTGAGTTTCTGATGGCCATCCAAGAGTACAAAAACAAAAATGCAAAACTATTTCCAACCTGGACAGAAGTGCTTGGGGTTATAAAAGCGCTGGGCTATCGAAAAGTTGCTGATCCACAATCTTTAGCAAGGTCAAAAAAGGGCACCAAACGCGGCAAGGAGCGTTTGGAAGCCGAGAAAAAACAACCCCGATAATATCGGGGAAGTGACAGAATAATCCATTCTTAACGATATACAAGCCACGAGCCATGAATCAGCCGATTGAAAATTCTTTCTTTCGGCTGAACATTTGGGCTTTTAGACGGTCGACAATAGAAGAGTGCATTTGTGAAACACGAGACTCGGATAAATCTAACGTAGCGCCTATCTCTTTCATCGTCATCTCTTCGTAATAATACAAAACAATGATCAGCCGTTCTGCCCGTGTCAGTCCCTTGGTAAGTAAGTTCTTAAGATCTCGCTTTTGAGCTTCGAGCAGAGGGTCCTCGCTTTTTTTATCTTTGATTACATCTATTTCACAAACATCTTTTTCGCCATCGCCGTCATATTTGTTGTTCAACGAAACCAGGCTGACCGCACTTGCATCTCGCTGAAGCCTGTTAAACTCCTCGATATCCATGTTTAGCTCTTCAGCGATTTCTTCTTCGACTGGTTTTCGGCCAAGGTTCATCTCAAGCGAATGAGTAACCTTTGCCAGCTGGTGAGCGCGGGAACGGACCAATCGCGGCACCCAGTCCATGCTCCGCAGCTCATCGAGAATGGAGCCCTTTATACGAGGTGCACAGTAAGTCTCAAACTTTACGCCTCTGGAAGGGTCGAAAGCATTGATCGCATCCATCAACCCAAAATTACCAGCGCTGATGAGGTCATCCAGCTCAACCTTATCGGGCAATTTACTGTGTAGCCGCTCAGCGCAATATTTTACCAAGTCCCTGTAATGTTCCATTAAAAGATTACGGTGATGGTCGTCGCAGGTTTTATGAAACTGCTCCCACACATGGTCGATCTTGACTTGCCGATCAGTTTTCACAAAATCCCTCCCTGAAAGCGACCCCCTGCTTCGCGGGGATCCTGGTTCCATGATTCTAAATTTCTTTTTGAAAAGCCGGGCTTAAGTACAGCACATTTATCTTCTTTGTCTCTGTAAACTACACTCATCCAAATTCCTTATCGGCCTTTTGGGTGATAACTTTAGAAGAACAAGTAAACAACCATTCCTGAATTTTCTTTATTAAACCGAATAGACCGGTAATCATTTGGTTCTGCTGCTTTACCCGGCCTGGTCGACTTTTGCCTTGCTCCTGTGGATTCGACAGGCTCACCACAGGTTTATTGCCTGTAACTTCGTCGTTATTCTAATGGTCGCAATATGCGATTGTCCGATAATCAATTGTTGTAGTTCCTTGTTTTTGTCTTAGCAGCTCTGCTGCCACTCTTTGGTTGAGTGAGTTTTCGAAAAGTTTGTTTATTTGCGACTCAATATATTCATCCTGGTCTTCCTCGAGCAGCTGTCTGGCTGATTCATCAACCAACGATGTGGCCTGCAAGCCACCATTAATGTTGAACTTAATATTTCGGGTGTCACAAAATACGAGCCGCTGGTTTTGAATATGCTCGCTGATTGCAGCATTCAGAAGGTTGCAGAACTCATCTACTTCCAAATCCTTTGGGATAAATCCAGGATTGCGATAGTTTGTTATATTTTGGGTGAGGATTTTCTGGCGAGCGAATGTAAACTCGATTATTTTAATCAGCAGCTCAGCTATATCTTCGGTTATCAATGTCAGTAGATTCATATATAAACCTCAAAAATCCAGCTGTTTTTTTTAATAAGCCCGTAAGTTTCCGATCCCATTACTATGTTTGTCAGCTAATTCTCGAACTCTTTCAGCAATCCTCGCATATCTGTAAATATCTTCCGATGTCGTAAGGAAATAACAGTTCCGCACCCACATTGAAGTTATGGCTTTTCATCCACAACTTCTCCGGATGCACTTTGGGTGTGTTGGAAGTCTGTAAAAATAATAAAGAGCAGGAAGGGAAATTCCTGAGGGGCAAATCCAAATATCTCATCCTTGCTCCTTTCTAATCTTCCCTGAATTTTCAAGGCAAGGTAAAAGCAAAAAACTTTCGATGTCTAAATCTGGCTTTTTACCTATCGACTGAATCTATTTGCATCTGGAATCCGCCTGTTTTTTTGTAGTTGTATTCACAAACCGTGTACAAAGGCTTGCTCTTTACCAGTAAATAAGCTTTTTTTGCTCGGTTGACGGCACTTTTACGAAGGTCTGATAATCTTTTCATAGATAGATTCAATTTCAGAGAATTTTCTCACTCAGCAGTTTTAGCTTATTGGATTTCTTCAAATTCATTAGTGTTTTTGAATCGGCGAAAGAACACGCAGAAGGATTCTGCTTGGCCGAACGGTTATTCTCGGACAGGAATATTTTCGACAAACTAAGAGGTTTTCGTGATAAACGAAGATTGTAAGGCTCATGCTCATATTCTGGAGGATAACTAATCAAGTTAATCACCAAATTCGTAAGATATATTTTGTAAAATGTAAAAGCTGTTTTATAGGATGTCAATACTTTTTTGAAAAATTTTTTGAAATTTAGAATTTTGTCACTTCATTCGGTGTTTTGCCAAGTTCCTGTTCTTTGATACTTGATGTTTGAATATTGATTTTCTTCTAAACCCACCGATATTATCTGCCGAGCTTAATCGATTGGGTGTTATTGAAGCAGTGGTTTACGTACGCTTTGTTCTTTAGCTGATGTTTTTCATAAATACCCTTACTCAAAGATCCGATAAAAAAGCAAGTTGTGATTGAGTACAGCGTTAAGTTTGCATAATTAGGGATTATTCATAATCATTTAAATATATGGTTCCAGACGCCAGCAGCAAAAAAAATGCTTTAAGCCACTCTAATAATAGTGGTATCTTTCTGGTCCAGCATATAACTCCGTTGGCTCGTCAGATAAACTGCCTCGATATTGATCGAATTGCCGAAGTTTGTGTTACAACCATTCCGAATTTAGTTGGGGTTAGATTGATTTCACTTTACATACTTGACGAGACAAATAATATTTTGCATCTGCTTAAATACAATCATCCCTTTCCTATAAACAAAATAGTCTCGTTGAATCAGAATCCGCTGCCCCTTATGGCAATGGCTGTAAGAAGCGAAGAGTTGATACTAATAAACGATATAGAAACCCATAACAAGCCTGTAATAAAGAAATCACAACGAGCCTTTTCTAAAAATTACAAAACCAGTAGCTGTGCTATTGTTCCTCTTATCTGCCAGAACAGGGTCGTTGGAATACTCAATTTGGCTGATAAGATGAACGGTAGCAAATTTGATAGCGAGGACGTTGCACTGATCGAGCTGTTTGGCCAGCTAATCGGAGCTTCGATCGGCAATATAAATTTATTTGAGAAGATACAGCATCAAGCTACAACCGATGGTCTGACCGGGCTCATAAACCATAAAACGTTTTACGAAATCCTGGAAAAGGAATTATGGCGGTCACGTCGTTACGGTGGGCAGCTTTCGATGATTATGGTTGATATCGACGACCTCAAGAAAATCAATGATGCTCACGGCCACCGTGCCGGCGACAAGGCGATAAAGGAAATCAGCAGAAGAATAAAGGAATGTATTCGACAAATCGACATAGCAGCACGGTACGGAGGAGATGAATTCGCGATCATTTTGCCGAACACCTCGCTCAGCGATGCTACTGTTGTTGCAGAGCGTATGGTAAATGAGGTTGCGCGCAGTCCTGCTATATGGGAGAAAGAGCAAATATCGCTTTCTATTAGTGTAGGTCTTGGTCAATATGATGCTGATAGCAATCCTGAAGACATTACAAGCCGTTCCGATATGGCCTTATACACAGCAAAGCAGGCAGGCAAGAACAGGGTGAAAGTTTTTAACCCCTCCTGTCAATCATAACCACTGACTCTTTGCCCTCCACCTCTTTTATTCACCTAAATATGGCGTTAGGAATCCTGGTCATAAGCCATTAAGACAGGTTAATGCTCTATTGAAAAGGTGCCGGGTCATTTCGACCGAAGCCCCTGCTTTCTTGCGAAAGCAAGAAGGGGAGCTCGCTCTCCACAGGACACCTCTCGGTGGAAATGACAGTTATGGCGTTTTCAACAGAGCAACAGGTTAATTATTATACCCCGCCCAGCGCTGGGCGGGGCAATATACAAAATGAAGCTTTTTTTAAACGAAATGATGGTTGTTTTAAAGCTGATTTTGGTTATAATATAATCTTGGATGTTTTGCTATTCAGGATTAGCAAGCTGAAGTTAAAGAGGAGTCTCCACAGTTCCGCTTGAATTTTTTAAGTCATTATTTGAAGGAGGAATATTATGAAAACAAAACAAAAGATTATGCTGATGATTCTATGTACAATGCTGATTAGTCTGTCGGCAAGTGTCCAGGCGGCAACGGTCACCTTCAGCACAATAGCACCAACGCCAGGCCCTTATGATGTATATAACTTTGTCGGTGCAACCCGAGACGCTAACAATGTTGGGACGACTCCGTACGATAGCTGGCTCAACGACGAATGGACTTATTTGGCACTCGACCGTGCCGCCCAGGGGCAAACCTTCGTGACAGGCAGCAGCAATCCCGTATATCTGCTTACCGGTTTTTGGCTCCAGCATGTCGGATATACTGAGAATACGGCCAGCGGTACAAATAATAACGGTACATGGTATTCAATACCGCTTAACAGCAGGTTTGGAATCCGAATAACAGACCCCGCTGCTTCCGGCACGGCGGGTTTCGTGCTGGGCAGTGAAACCTACACAGTAACACGTAATGAGGCCAATATTCTGCCTGCGGACGTAACAAGCTCTGCTAACGGCACGGGCACATGGATTCACTTTGTTCTGGATACGCCGATTCCTGTTGCAGCAAACAAAACATACGGATTTGATGTTGTCAGTATGACCGGCAATCCAAATATGTTTTTTGAAATCCTGGGTATCAAAGACGACTCTCCCGATCCTCCGGGTAATCCTTATCCCACCGGCACAGCTTATAGAAGTGGTGCGAGCGGCAAAGGTAACAATGTATTAACTGTGGCTCCTGGTGACCGTGTGTTTGTTGTTGAGCTGGTTGGAGCACCTCCTATAAAGGCCTCTATTCCAAATCCGGCTGATAAGGCGATTGCTGTGCCGCAGGATGCAGACCTTAGCTGGGTGTCGGGGTTATATGCAGCAAAACACGATGTATATTTCAGCACCAATTCCGATGATGTAAACAATGCTACTGTCTCTACACCGCAGATATATAAAGGACGCCAGGATGCCAATAGTTTTAGTCTTACTGCTCTTAACCCTAATACAACCTATTACTGGCGGATCGATGAGGTCAGGGAGGATGGAGCTACGATAGATAGAGGCGATGTCTGGAGCTTTACGACTGAGCCGAGCAAGGCTTGGGACCCCTCTCCATACGACAATGAGATTTGTGTATTCATAGATCCTAATTCAAGCTTGAGCTGGAACACCGGCTACAATTCAACTCAAAGCCAGGTGTACTTCGGCACAAGCCCGGATTCTCTCGATCTTCAGACAACGATAATGCACACCGAAGGCGTGGAACGCGAAAGCTTCTCCGTGACGGCGGGCCTTGCCAACAACCAGGATTATTACTGGCGTGTTGACGAGATCCAGCCGGATTCTGTTACTATTACAGGTGACATCTGGCACTTCAGAACAATACCCATTATATCGGTGTCTGACCCCGCTCTCCTCGGCTGGTGGAAATTTGATGAAGGCCCGGGTAAAGCTATTGACTGGTCAGGCCTGAACCAGCATGGTACTGTATATGGCGGCGCAGAGTATGTAAATGGATATGATGGAGGTGCAATAGACTTCGACTATGTTGATGATTATGTGGAGCTGCCTATCGGTTCGACTATAGCTTCGCTGAATAGTACTACCATTGCTACCTGGGTAACTTTTCCAGGTACCGGCGAGACATTCCAGCGAATCTTCAATTTTGGTTACAATGATGCGACTATCTATATGTACCTAACGCCCAACAATGGTAGCAGTGCACCACGTTTTGCAATTACCACCACCGGCAGTGGCGCTGAATCAGGGGTCGATGCTCCCAATGCACTTACAAGCGGATGGCATCATCTGGCCGTAACGATCAACGGGGCAACACACTCTATAGAGCTTTACATTGACGGCGCCGTAGCCGCAACAAGCTCGACGCAGACACTTGCTTCAGAACTCGGCAATACCACTTACAACTGGCTTGGCAGGTCGGATGATTGGGTCCCGCCTAATCCGTACTTAATTGGTTTTTTGGATGACTTCCGCATATACAATTATGCAATGACTCAGGAAGAAATTTCTAAGATTATGCGAGGAGGCTCACTGCTTGCCTGGAATCCGAGACCATCTAATAGGGTAGTAACGGATATAGAAAAGGCGTTGCCCCTTAGCTGGTCGCCCGGAGATGAGGCTGTTCAGCACGATGTATATTTCGGTACTGATTACGCTGCTGTAGAGGCCGCCGATGCGTCCGATACCACAGGCATATATCGAGGCCAGCAAGATGCTAACAGCTACACACTACCTGAAGGTGTTGAACCCGGCCAGACTTACTACTGGCGGATCGATGAGGTCAACACCGATGCTACCATCAGCACAGGCAGAATCTGGAGCTTTACTGTCGCTGATTATCTTATTGTGGATGACTTTGAAGGCTATGGCGATGTCGATAATAGGATATACAATACCTGGACAGATTATTACGTGAATAATACCGGCATGACTGTGGGGCATTTTGATCCTCCTTTTGCTGAGCGAAGTATAGTTCACGGCGGCTCTCAATCCATGTACATGCTTTATGACAACGATGGTACCGTCAACGAGGGCACTGATTATGAACAGAGCGGCACTTTGCTTTATTCCGAAGCCGAACGCCAGTGGGACGATGCACAGGATTGGACCAGAAAAGGCGTTATTTCGTTGACGTTGTGGTTCAGAGGCGTACCAGCATCTGTTGGCAGCTTCACAGAAGGGCCACCAATCACGATGACCGCTGGTGGTGCAGATATCTGGGATACGGCTGACCAGTTCCACTTTGCCTACAAACGGCTCTCTGGTGCTGGCAGCATAACAGCGAGAGTAGTCAGCATCAGTAACACTAACGTCTGGGCCAAAGCGGGAGTTATGATCCGCGAGTCACTGGAGCCAGGTTCTGTACATGCTATGATAGTTGTCACTCCGGGTAGTGGAGTTGCCTTCCAGCGCCGTACTACCACTAATGGTGGCAGCGAGACAGATACACAAGCAGACATCACCGCTCCACAATGGGTGAGACTTAGCCGCAGCGGTAATACATTTACCGGCGAGTATTCTGCTAACGGCTCTAACTGGACAACGCTGGGCTCCATTGATATAGCTATGCTTCCTGATACCTACATAGGCTTATGCCTGACCAGCCACAACGTCGATGCGACCTGCACAGCCGAATTTTCTAACGTTACAACTTCTGGCACAGGCGATTGGCAGTCGCAGGACATTGGTATAGAAAGTAACATTGGTGAGCAGCTTTACGTAGTATTGCAGGATAGCGCCAGTAATAGTGCAGTGGTCAAACATCCTGACCCTGCTTCAACAACCATAGGCACGTGGACAGAGTGGAATATACCGCTGACAGAATTTACCGGTGTGAATCTGCAGGCTGTCACGAAGATGTCCATAGGTGTCGGCGACAGAGCTAATACGCAACCAGGTAGTGCGGGTGATTTGTACATTGATGATATTGGACTGCACTTGCCGCCGCAGCAATAAATCGTGAGATACAACCTAAATACGTTGCTTTGACAAACTAATTCGGGGCCTATAATAAATCAATCATTATAGGCCCCACACCTGTACTCGCGTCACCACAGGTGCGAGCATTTGTTTAGCGACTCGTGCTTTGTAGCTACAGATACCTATTTTGTATGATAATGGGTGGACATGATATGTATCGCGTATAGCAGAGTTAGGGAAAGTAGTAATAAAAGGTGAGAAGTCAGCGGCGCCACTCGGGTTTGCGGACCATCAGGGGCGGCATTTGTTGAGTCCTGGGCTTGCGGTTGCCTATACTCAAGCAGCTTCGGTTACTCGGATACCAGCGAATAGTAAATATCTGGGGTCTACAGGTTAATCTGTTCTTTTTAAACTTACCAAACATCGCTGCATCTTTTCCCGGGAATAACTCGACGGAACTTGTACCTCCTCCTATCGGCTAAATTATGCAGCGACTTTTATGAAATGTCTGAGCTCGATCCTCGATTCTCGCTTTTTGATACTCGATTCTTTACGAGTATCGAGCATCCAGCATCGAACATCGATCTTTAGATATTCACTGGTATCTGATGTTCTGCCAGATACTCTTTCATTTCTCTGATAGTGTATTTGCCAAAGTGAGCTATCGATGCTACAAGGACGGCATCGGCGTGACCATCCACAATGGCCTCGTAGAGATGCTCAAGTGTTCCAGCTCCTCCAGATGCTATAACCGGTATTGACACCGCATCAGCTATAGCCCTGGTCATCGGAATATCATAACCAGCCAGAGTACCATCGGTGTCCTTGCTTGTCGGCAGGATTTGGCCGCATCCCAGGCCTTCGACTCTTTTCGCCCACTCGACAGCATCGATCCCTGTGCCGATAGTGCCGCTTGCGACCATAACTTCAAAACCGGATGGCAGCTTTGAATTGCCGGCTGTATCTATTGCAACCGTGATTTTATCGCTGCCGAATTCCTTCGCTGCCTCCTTAACAAGAGCCGGATTGCGCACAGCAGCGGTGTTAATCGATACTTTGGCCGCGCCCATATCCAGCAATTCCTTAATCGCCTGACAGCTACCGATCCCGCCCCCTACCGTCAATGGCACAGATGTCCTCTCGACGGTTCTTTTAACTACGTCGAGCAGAGTTTTTCTCTTTTCGAGCGTGGCGGTTATATCAAGAAAAACAAGCTCGTCCGCACCGGCTTTGCTGTAAGCAGCGGCGTTTTCCGCCGGATCGCCTACATCTTTGAGTTCGACAAATTTGACGCCTTTAACCAAACGACCATTTTTTACGTCCAAACATGGGATGATTCTTCTGTAATCCATACTGCTTTCTCCTGAGCTGGTTAGCATTTATAAAGACCCTGGCTTCATATTCATCTCGGAAATATACCAGATTACGGCCCATTTACAAAGTTGTTTATATTTATCAAAAAGCTACGTGAACAAAAACCGTTGAAAATCATATTATGTGTAAAAGGAATTGACGAAATGTAAGGTTGCTGTTAGCCTTTCAGGCCATCATAACTTAAATTTATTAACGTTTTGGAAAGGATAAATCATGGCAAAAGCAGCAATGCCTCATCCGGGGCACGACAAACATTTATGCTACCTGAACAATTTAGGCTATCAGATTACAAATCCTAAAGAGTTTAAGTCTCTTGTTAGTAACGGCAAGTTTTTCTGCGGAGTCTGCGGCCGCGTAGCAGCCAGCGAAAAGAACCTCTGCAAGCCTGTAAAGCTCTAAATAACTAGTAGAATTACCGCCCCAGGCGGAAGTTCGGAAAGTATGACTATGAAATTAGTGCTGGTAAGACATGGTCAGAGCACGTGGAACCTGGAGAATAAATTTACCGGCTGGACCGATGTTGACCTCTCAGAGCAGGGCATTGCCGAGGCCCATGAGGCAGCCGATGCGCTCATAAAAAATGGCTATACTTTTGACGTGGCCTTTACCTCTGTGCTAAAACGTGCCATCAGGACGTTGTGGATAATGCTCGATGACATGGATCTTATGTGGATTCCGGTCCACCGCTCGTGGCGGCTTAATGAGCGCCATTACGGTGCTCTGCAGGGCCTTGACAAGAAGCAAACCGCTGCTGAATACAGCATCGAGCAGGTTCAACTGTGGCGTCGCGGTTATGATACACCGCCGCCTGCCCTTTCAGAAACGGACAGCCGACATCCGCGTTACGACCCGCGCTATGCAGATGTGCCGGCTGAAGAGCTGCCTGCTACCGAGTCACTGAAAATAACCCTTGAGCGGGTTTTGCCATACTGGCATCAGCAGATTGTGCCGCTGTTAAAACAGGGCAAAAAAGTTTTAATATCGGCTCACGGCAATAGCCTGAGAGCGCTGGTCAAACATTTGGATTCTGTATCCGATGAGGAAATTACCGGCTTGAACATCCCGACGGGTATTCCATTAGTCTATGAGCTGGATGAGCAGCTCAAGGCAAAGACACATTACTACTTGGCGGACGAGGAAAAAGTCAAAAAGGCCAC
>Ga0315546_1001158_pt1 | contig 17132 bp, 16 predicted proteins | sample SalMarSW160170MG_FD_203833 | JGI IMG/M metagenome (GOLD analysis project Ga0315546, IMG submission 203833) | Salt marsh sediment microbial communities from the Plum Island Ecosystem LTER, Massachusetts, United States - Salt Marsh Sediment SW1601-170 ... | reverse complement strand
CCTGTAACCGCTTATTGCGTCCATTTTTTTAACCTATTGATAGGATAACGCACGCGCCGTTAAAAACTCATAAAATGGGAATAAGATACTCATAAGGGAAGAGTCAGAAAAGCATCAGTGCCGCCTGTAATTGCAGGCGGCAGTAACTTAGGCTCTAGCGTGCAGCGAAACGGTACTACATGGGTCACACAATTCGCTACTTTGTGTGATTGGGTAACAACAAGCAAATGTTGCACAAAAGCCTCTTTTGTGACCTAAGCAACAAAACAAGCAATTGTTACCCCCGGTACTGAGTAACCCCTAACTTGTAGTTTGTGCTTCAATCCTGGCTTACCCTGCTTGACATAGTAGAGCCAGTGGATTATCTTTTATCCCGAAAGGAGGTGAAATCAATGAAAGATGCGGAAACAGGATTTTATGGTTGGGTAGGTAGGGTGCTCGATGTCCACTTAACAAACGCAACAATAGGAATTAGAAAGCTTGATGAAGTATGTCCAGATTATCATCATTACGTTGGTGGTCGAGGACTGGGCGTCAGGATATTGTATGATGAGGTTGGTCCGGATACAGCCCCACTCAGTCCCGACAATGCCCTGGTATTCGCAACGGGCCCGCTGACTGGTACCAACGTGCCTAGCTCGGGAAGATACTGCGTGGTAACCAAGTCTCCTTTGGTTCATCCAAAGGCACCAAAGGTTGAGGGAAAATCGGGAGCGATAGTCGACTCCCACTCCGGCGGAGACTGGAGCGAAGAGTTAAAGCTTGCGGGCTTTGACGCCATAATCCTTAGAGGGAAAGCAGAACGCCCGGTCTATCTTTGGCTTCATGATGGAAAAGCTGAAATCAAGGAGGCAAAAGACCTCTGGGGGAAAGGAACTTATGAAACTACAGCTGCCATCAAAGAAGAACTCAAAGAACCGGGAGCAAAGGTCGCCTGTATCGGTCTAGCCGGGGAAAAGCTTGTCAAAACCGCTGGCATAATTAATGACGCCGATGAGCTAGGGCACGGCCGGGCTTGTGGGAGAGGCGGTGTAGGCGCAGTTATGGGGTCGAAGAATCTGAAAGCAATAGTCGCTAGGGGGGTGGGGGAAATCAAAATCGCCAAGCCGTCAGAATTCACCAGCAATATCAGGGAAAGCAATGCCAAGATTCGTAAGGACCCTGTAGCTGGAACAGGCTTGGGTAAGTATGGCACCGAGATCTTATACAATATAATTAATGGTGCCGGAGTCTTGCCAACATGCAACTTCAGGTGGGGGATGATAAAAGAAGCTGCGAAAGCAGGCGGCGAAGCGCTGAGTGGGGAAGTCCTTCCCGTACCGAAGACGCTCACCGAAGCAGAAGGGTGCTGTCGTACTTGTGCCATAAAGTGTGGCCGGGTGACGAAGATTCCAGAAGACGCCCGCCCAGAATACATAACCATAGGTGAAGGTGAGGGACCTGAATACGAGACCACTTGGGCACTTGGAGCCCAGTGCGGAGTAACCGATGTAATTCCCATATCTGAAGCCAACTATCTCTGTAATGAACTCGGGTTGGATACAATCTCGGCAGGTAGTACCATTGCGTGTGCCATGGAGCTCTGTGAGAGAGGCTATCTGGAGCTACCCGGATATCGACCAGGAGAGAACCCATTTGGAGATGGAGGTTTAGTGATTGACCTCATCAAGAAAACTGCGGCCAGAGAAGGTATAGGCGATGAGCTGGCCGAAGGTTCAGCCAGCCTAGCAGCGAAACATGGACACCCCGAGATATCCATGTCGGTAAAGGGGCTTGAATTTCCAGCCTATGACCCGCGTGGTGTCTTAGCCCAGGGTCTTGCCTACGCGACCTCGAACCGGGGGGCATGTCACGTGCGTGCCTATTTGATAGCCGCAGAGGTTCTCGGCGACTATGTCGGACTTACGCCACCTAATATCCCCGAGCCTACGGCGGAGTATAGACTTTCAAAGGATGGCGATAAGACAGGCCTTGTACTAATCTTTCAGAACCTAACCGCAGCTATAGACTCGTTGGATCAATGTTTGTTCACCGTCTTCGCTATTGGAGCGGAAGACTATGCTAAACAGCTTTCGGCGGCGACCGGGGTTGATTACACGGCCGATGAAATTCTTAAGGTTGGCGAGAGGGTCTGGAACCTGGAGAGGCTATTCAATACCAGGGAGGGCTTCACAAAGGATGACGATAGATTGCCTGCCCGTCTGGAAGAGACACCTATGCCCAATGAAATATACTCAGGGGAAGAGAAAAAAGGATTAAAACCACCGGTAGAAGTTCCGCCCCATGGGACAATAGAAAAACAACCCTCAGCTGGCAGCACTGTCCCGATAGCTGAGATGCTGCCGTTGTATTACCAGAAGCGCGGTTGGACTTCTCAAGGTGTGCCTACTCCTGAGAAGAGAAAGGAGCTTGGGTTACCTCTATAAACAAGCCAAATTCTCAACCTTGGTTTAACTCTACCGCCTGGGAGCATGCCAAGTTTAATAAGGGTTTGAATTTAGCTGCGATTAAAGTAATATACCAATCCTTGGATTGCAGAACAACGGGAGGTCAGCTACTCAAGGCGTTTGCTCGGTATGTGGGACTAAGATGTTCAGGATAGGAAAGAGCTAAAGCCGATACTGTGGGAATCGGGATTAACGAAGGCTGGATATCTGTAAATAGATATCCGGCCTTTTTTGTTATCCACGACACAATATGGACTAATGTGCAGTGTGGAAGTGCCCATCAGCGGTAGTGTCGCTGCAAATCGGAGATATAGCTAGCACCTACTCTGTCGGCATTCTGCTCCAGCCACTCGCTTAGGCGCGTTTGGCCGGTGGGAGGGCTTTCAGAAACAAGAAGATTCGACATCAAGCCCTGGATTTCGTCCTTCGTTATCACCACATCTTTGACCACGTAGCCAATCAATCTAGCAACGAATAGCGCGAGTCCCGGTTTGACATGAACAATCCTAGCTCTACTACCTATCTTCTGTGTAATGAGACGAATCAATTCGTTAAAAGTGTAGACTTCTGGGCCAACGGCATCGTTAACCGTATTGTTATCCTTGTGGCCCAGGCTAACGGCTATTTCCGCCACATCCTCCGCAAAGACAGGTTGAATTCGGTATTCCCCTGAGCCGAAGACGGTAAATATCGGAAACCTTCGGAGAAGCCAGGCGATGTTGTTTATGAGGACACCTTCAGCCCCGAAGATGACAGTCGGGCGGACTATGGCGTAGGATAGCTTTGAGTGGATGATAGCCTTTTCTATCAGTGCTTTGCCTCTGAAATAAGGAAAGGGCGAGTTCTCAGATGGGTTTGTGATGCTGATGTGCACGATTCGGCTGATTCCCGCTTCCTCAGCCGCAGTGATGAGTGTTTTACTGTTCCCCACAGCTCTATCAAATGTCATTTGACCATGCGGAAAGCGAACCCAGTAAGTGTTGTAGAGAGTCGTGGCTCCTCGGAGACTCTTGGTCAGTTCCCCGATCACTAGTACTTTCTGTTGCCGAATTTCAATAGGGTAATCTTAAATAGGTTCTGTTTTGATTGCTTAATCAGGCAGTTTCTTAAAGAAAGGAAACCTTATAGCTCCGATAAGCAGGTTTTGGGAACTCTTCGGGACACTAAAGGGCTTTTTTAAGCCATTTTTAAAGCAAATGTGTCATAGTATGATTTGAGTTTACATAACATAGAAAACCTCTAACTTCAACTAAAAGGTTTTATTAAGGGCAATATGCTGTCTTTAGGTAAGCAAGTATACCAATAAACTGCCTTTTGTGCAGGAAACATTTGCGAAAAAGTAATTCCGGATGAAAATCATTCAAGATAGGACTATGCAGCGTAATACTGAACGCCTAACTATGGATAAGGTGTACTTTTTATTGCCGATTTTCAATCGGATAGTCATAAAAACGTTCCCTTTTTGCCCTTCAATTACAGCTTTGATGATTTAGCTTTGAGAATTGGCGGACCTTTTTATATCAACTATTCCACTGTATTGACTGAGCATTGCACATCTTGGTTTATTGTTTAATTCAGCTCACATCTTATAATCGGTTATAGCGCCAGCGGGCCTTCGGGCGTATGACCACGGGGTTATGGGACCTGTTTTTGAATTCGCTTCCCCGCCCGGCCGAATTCATCCCCGGTGTCGTCCGTTTTCCCGGCTCCAGGCCGCTTTTCTGCCAACTGAGTTTAGGTTTTTTTAGTAATAGGGTTATTCGAATAGGAATTTAGGGGCTTTAGTGAAGGTGATTGACAATCAACCCCCTGAATAAAAGGTTTTATGTGCATATGGTTGACTCCTATTTTTAGTGGTAAAATAGGAGCATGGCAAAGCGTTTCAGATTTCCGTCATGGGATACTCTTATCCATATTGCAATCACGGAGGTTATCGTGAACGCAATATGGTGGGGGGTAGGTAAACTCATCGTTATTCAGTCTCCAATACGGGACTGGGGTTTTCTCGTCTTATCGCTTGCTACTCTTATAGTTGTAGGATGGTATTTAGGTAAACGGCTAGAATCTCGCCCCTCACCCTTAGTAAAACAACCTGTTGCCAGCTTCTATCCCAACAGGACAGAATTGATAAAAACGAAAGGGAATTTAGCAGGCCTCTTATCTGGGCATGAGAGGGTGTGGGCAATCTTCCACACGGGTGCTATTAGTAAAGTCTCAGGCGTACTCGCAAAATGTCGTTTTGAGAGGTTAATATTAACTGACCCTAGAGATGAATACATGATGAATAACCTAGAACCACGTGGTAACAATGCTGAGCAACATAAGGAACTAATAAGGCAGGTAGCAGAGATAGCTAGCAAAAATGGGAGTGATGTGCACTATTATGCGGGGCCAATCGGCAATAGTTTGATTATTGCTGACACGATAAAACTTGCTGATGATAGATTCTCTGAACAAGCTTGGGCTCAGATAGAAACTGGAATACCGTTCCTATCACCTCACGACCGCCCTAGTTTTGTAATTTATAATAAGGATGATGGTAGGGATGCCTTTAATGCTTTTCTAGGCCACTTCAATACAATGTGGGCTAGAAGCAGTCCGACTCCAATGGAAGATTTGACTTACGGTCGGTCAACTTAGGAGTGAAATTCTGTTAAAAGCATTCTTAATTGTAGGTGGATCATTGACGAGGTGCTCAAACTCTTTCGGTGTAAGGATCCGAGGAATATCTTTTGACACCCAATAGCGCGTATCTTTGCTTGGGATAAACTCGACAAAGGGACTCACTACCACGGGCAAGATATAGTCATAATTGGACAAATCGTAGTTATTCCCCAATGGGTGGACTGATAACCATTTGGCTTTGTCATCGACTTCGGAGAGCCCGCGTTCTACTACATTATTAGTGCGGTGCTTAATTGCCTGTGGGTCGCCACGATCAAAAGCAATTGATGTGCCAACAGCTTTACATTCTGCGATTATGATATGGGCGCCGCATTCAACAGCGTAGTCAATCTGGCGTTCTTCCCCAGCGCTGGTCTTGCATGGCTTAGTGGGAAGTATCGACTTACCTTTTCGGATGGCACTCTCTAAGGCATCACCTTTGAAGTTTTGATTAGGCATCCATATGCCTACAAACAAGTCATGGAGCCTCCGAAAAATCCAAGCATAATCTATGAAGAACCAATCACTGTAAATAGGCAAGAATAAGTAGTGGGGGCCAGAATACGACAAGCCGATGTCTGTTCGGTTGGAAACGTCAAGCCCCCAGAATTTAATCGCATTTTTAATCTCTTTAGAGGGGATAGCTGACCTGTGAATTCCTAATGTTTTACAGGCAGCGGGAATACAGAGCATTATTTCGTCTAGAATAAATTTCTTGCTGCATGGCCCTTCATATGCTCTTTGGTGGAATTTAGTAAAGGCACCAATGCCAGTCTGCTGCCAGATATAAAGTACTCGTAATAATAGGGCGGCAACTACAGCAAGAACTGCATCCAGGGATACCCCGTATTTTTCGTAAAAGGGAGCTGCAAAAGGTAAGTGCGCCTTCCGGTATTCTGCCAGGTTGAAAGGAATCCATACGAAGTTGTAACTAATGTCAGACTTGAGTATTACCCTATACATCTTGCTGAAAAGTTTCTTGTAGTCCTTGCCAGTAACCCCGCCTATATTGTATATGGGCAGAAACACAAAGCCGGCTGCCGACATTTCATCCTCATTAGAAAAAACGACACCCGATGCAGAGTGCGATAAGCCTGATTTATCAATCCGTTGATCATACTTGGTAACTAAGAAGTCAAGTTCTGGAGAACGCCCATCAACGAAGCAGTCCGGGGGATCACATACTATCAATGGGGCTCCCTTACCGGTAGTTCTAAGTGCCGCGGCAGTCCGCCAAATCTCATACGCCAGCCTTTCAAGCTCATAGAAAGATAACAGGTCTGTATTCGTAAAGTCAGTTAAAACAAGCTGATTGCCTTGAGCAACGAAGTTTCTCTCAACCTCGAACTCCGGCGCCATGAGCAAGCCACCAAGGACTTTTTCAATAGGTACAGTTGCGCTATCTGCTATCTTGTTACATAGTTGAAAACGAGCGTACTTCTGGATTGCGGCTTCAAGAACAGCTCTAGTTAGACCAATTGTCCTTGGTTGCTGGTCTTGTCCAATTGGCCCTGGGGACAAACGCCTATAGAGATGAAGACAATAAGCGAGAGATAACCTTCTTATTTGCTTTGCAAGTTCAGCTTCAACACTGTCAAGGTAGCTATTAAGGTAGATTCTGCCTTCCTCTAATGGATATTCACCACGTGGAATAAGTTGCCAAAAACGGCTTCGAATCGAATGCGGTCTTGTGAAGTCATGATGGGTATAAGTACGGGCGCTCTCTTGGTGGAGGAGAGAAAATGGCCGCTGGTAATAATCCAGCATGAAAAGTGTGTTGCTTGTATCGTCCTCTTGATTTTTATGATTGTACATTTGATTAAAATATGTTCATGATAGAGACTTAAATGGCTCATCTTATTATATAGCGGCAGAAGGACAAATTGTAGCCCTTAATGGCTTTGCCACAGGATAACCCAACCCTCCTATTGGCCGCTCAAATCTGCGGTTGGTATCTAGGAGGTTTATTAGCCAAGGGACTGCACCAAAGTAGTTGCCATTTGGAGCCTATCGTCCAGAACTGGCGCCGTGGTGCGCCTCGCCATCCCTGCCTCAACACCGCCTCCCCTGGGCGTCCCTGGGCGCCCGTAAACCCTCCCGTCTGCCGTATGCGGATTGCCCCAAACGCGCCATTATGATAATGATTACAGCTTCAGAAAGGGGGTGAATAGAATGGCAAAGGAGAAGCAGCATGTCTTCTCGGCCAGGACAACAGAAGAGGGCCTTAGGATACTCAACGCCAAGAAGGGTGAGCTGGGCATCAGCTGGGACGACCTGGTCATCGACGCCGTCAATGCCCATTACGGCGTGGGCGTCCCGAAGCCGCCCAAGGCGGAGAGGCAGGAGAAGCAGACCAAGGCCAAGCCGAAGAACTAAGAAGGAGGTACTTGATATTGATAAATTACCGTTTTGAGAAAGTGGGAACGAAAACCGCCCCTGAGAGGGGGCGGCAAGATCAGATACAAAAATTGGTAGCGGGGGCTGGATTCGAACCAGCGACCTTTGGTATGTTCAACCTTTCACCAACTTGATTCATTATCTCTGTCACCTCCTTTCCGAGCTAGCTTATTCAACCCCCGCTTGCTCAAGGCGGGGAGACCGGGGAGCTAAGCCCCGGTTTCGCTTTTGGTAGCCTTTTTAGCTCCTGGCTTGGGAACCGCCTTGACCTCTGACTTCTCAGCTTTGGGAGCTTCAGCCTTCTCGGCTGGCTGGGTAGCACTAGCCTTGTGGTTATTCACAGCCTTAAGAATTAGCTCAATCTGTGGGTCATCCGGCTGCCAGCTATAGCTCTTGCCCTTAGTCTCTCTGGGAAACCGAGACCTGAGAACTCTCCGCAACACGGAGGGCTTCACACCAGCCTGGTTGGCCAATTGCTTGACCGTGATGGGTTGCTTCTCCTGAGTCTCCTGTGTCATTAGCTTTAACCTCCTTTCCTTCTTTATACCTGAATTATAGGAGAGGTAAATGGCAATCTAAAGGTTTTTTCTATGCAACTTGTCACTTTTACGAAGGTGAGCCAAAATACTTTTCAGGAAGCTTAGGACCTTTATTGCTAAATGGAGAATTTTAATCTAGGCGCCTAAGAATGGTATAATATAGGTATGGCACACCTTATCCCGGATAAGAGTGAGCTAGAAGAACTCTATGTAAATCAAGGTCTCACCCAGAGAGAGATTGCAGAGCATTATGGTATAAGTCATCGCACGGTGGGAAACTGGCTCAGATAAAGAGCGGGGGGGGGGGGGGGAGTCGGTGGAACTCAGTCCTCAGAGCGCCTACATCCGGCGGCTACAACATCTGATAGCTCAACGAAACGCCCTGTCTTCACAAAGCACAGGCAAAGACCCTAACAGACGGGTGAGGATTTATAAAGGGTAAAGGGAAGCGTATCTGGGGGTTAATACAATGCTAGAAGCTTACTCAAAAAATCTGAAAGAGAAGATAGGTTACATCGATTTGATCGCTTATTTTCTCGCGAATTTCAACAAGATTCGTAAAATAGATGATTTTATTTCAGAGCTTCAACCAAAGGTTCTTGATATTACAGATACACCCGAACAGCAGAAGATACGGTTGATGGAAGAAAGTTACCCAAGTGAGCAAGGTTATTCCTTCATATTTCAAGAGGATAGCACGTTTGGCGGCATTTTTGATGTAGATTTTGTAAACGATGTTCTAGCAAACTTTAGAGCCCAATTATTTGCAAAAGGATTTTTCGCTTCTGGCAAGATGAACAAGAAGTATGATTCTGTTCTTGAGTTTATAATGAACAAATACGCTAAAGGGACTGATAGACTATCTGTGTATGACAAGACTTGGCATGATGAAAAGCGCGGATTAGTTATTACTTTGCGTAAAGTAAAAGAGAGTCCCAAGCCAAGTATTTCGTTTACTATTGTTGATGAAAGGTTCACTTAGCAATAATGCAGATACAGATAATTCCTAACGACTACTCAAATGCCAACGAATTAACTACCACAATCAAAAGGGTAATAATGCAGCATCCTTTAATTGATTCTAGCATGAGTGGTATCTTGCTCCTGGCAAATAAACAAAAAAAGCACCGCTTTTGGCGGTGCTCTAAATTTCTTTGGTAGCGGGGGTTGGATTCGTCCCCGTGGCTAAAGGCTCGCCCCTCTTCCCCTCTTATTTTAAGGCCGGCGCATCTCTTACCCCGTCGGGTGTCATCCTGCCCGCCGAGACTATCATCTGGAGGGCCTGGTCCACCGATAACTTGGTGCGGACCACTTCCTCCTCCTTAACTATCTGCAAAAAGCCGCTCATCGGGTTAGGGGAATTGGGTATCAGGATGTTGAGCAGCTTCTGCCCCGACTTATCGGTCGACTCGTTGGTCACAAAGCCTATTGCCCTCATGCCTTTTCGGGGGAACTCCACCAGGACTACCTGCAGGAAGGCGGTCTTATCCGGGGCGGAAAAACTGTCCACAATGTGCTTGATAGTTGAGTAGAGCTGCTGGAATATCGGGACCCGGGATACAAGAGATTCGCCGTAGCGAATCAGCCTCTTCCCCAGCACGTTGCTGGCGATGAAGCCGACTAGGTAAATCAGCACCACGGTCACGCCGAAGCCTACCCCCCAAATGGTGTGCCCCCAGATAGCGGTGATTATCGGCTGCAGGATGTTATCGACGGTATTAAATATCCAGATTAATATTAGTATGGTGGCACCGAGTGGTATGCTGGCGATAATGCCGGCGATGAACTGCCGCCTCAGTTTCTTGCCCAGACCTTCCCCGGATACCCTGTCACTGGTCTTGGCCATTTTGTTTGCCTCCTCCGAGGGAATCTAATATTCATGGTAATTTTACCACAAAAAAAGCACGCTTTTTCAGCGGTGCCCCTAAAATTCAATTGGTAGCGGGGGTTGGATTCGAACCAACGACCTTTGGGTTATGAGCCCGACCAGCTTCAACCGCTGATGCCATAATTGAACAAATGACGATTTGTTCATCGCCTATTAAAAAGGTGCGCTGAATTTCACGCCTGATGATTGAGCGTGGGATATTAGAGTAAAAAAGGAACCTTTTTATCAAAGCCACAATTCGCTGTTTTGTTGTAGCTAAAATGAGGGGAAAATAGCGACTAGCACAGTATGTTACATCCCAAAAGTTTTTAGCTGAATTTGCGGAGAGCGGGATAATCCATAAGGAATAGATGCAATTCCTCACTGTCGAGGCTTCGTTTATAGAGGTATAGGTCAGGGTAGTGAGTTATGCTGGGGTTTGTTTACCGGGGCCAACCCATACCTTGCCTGAGGTCGCCAAACAAAGTTACACCAAGAGCCGCAAGGATAATGTAGACAACCACACCGATGAATGCGGCAGCCATAGACCATTTAGCAACATGCTCTAGCTCATTCTGCCTTCCAGAAAAAACCCAGAATGTAACAAAGCCGAATGGAGGAATAAAGAAAGATACGATGTATACCAACCATTTAACCCAACCCATATTGCACCTCCTTCACTATTTATTTTGTATATCGCCATTAAAACATAGCCTTATTATCTTTTCAAGCTTCGTTTTTGGTACTGACTGAATACAAAAATGCCACCTAAATGTCCTGAAATTACACCAAAATTACACCTAATTTGATAATTTAGGTAGCAATCATAGTACAGTGATATGACATTAAATATAAAAGGGTGAACTTGCCGGCAATCGGTTAAACAATATCTTGTAATTGCTTCCCCTATTCTCTCAATATCTCACCAAAGCTAGTCAATTCGCAACTTAAGGGCTGTTGAAAAATTTTCTATCTGTTTGCGCCGAGCGAAGGATTAACACAAACCTTCTTGATAACTTGTCTAGTCTACCCAGATTATTTGTTACGCAACGAGCTGTCGCACTCATAGAAGTAGAGGGTTTTATTTTTTGTGCCTAGATCTGGATAGGGCAGAAAATACATAGGTGGGCAAGTTACTGTCACTTTCCATACCACAGAGAATTGGGGTGGGTCTTCTGCCAACAAGTCTATTCTCCCCTGCCGGGATGCAATGCGTTTTGGTGCCAGTTCTATAGAGATAGCGGGAGGGGTAGCCGCTTCACCCACCATCTTAAAACAAGCAGGATATTTTGCCTGAACTATGGCTATAACCTGGTCGGCGGTGTATCTTGGTATATCTGACTGGGATTCAGAGGTCTGCTCGGGTGCTTGTAATGTAAAGGCTAACGTTACCCCGACTGCGAGTAATGCTACCCCAGCAACCAACAATCCCGTATATAGTGGCTTAATACCCATTTCAATGCCGTTATACTCCTCAATAATACCCTTGTCAATATATACCGCTAAGGCTCTGATAATGCTTTAGGCTATTCTAAAACTTTACCGACCTTGTATACCTCTGTACCATAGCCGTAGATTCCCACCTGCCTTTTGTGCATTTTGAACGGACACACCTTTCTACTTCGTAGCATACTGCCTGGGGTTCGGTAGGGTAACTTGGCAGCAAGTTTTCATAGGTAATGCTGTACTCGTCAGCCTGCCCGATTATTAATGTTTGTAATTGGTTGCTGAGTCATGCCCGAAAAATGGAAAATTCTATGGGCAGAGAACATAAACCAATTGAACTTATGCCTGCTCAGGCCACTTTCTTCATCTTCTCCGACCTTCAACTAAAGACAAAACACCAGAAAGCCGACAAGAAAAAGATTATAATTAGTGTTTCAGCATTGAATTTATGGAAATCAAACCATCTTTTTTCGTCTGAGCCGAATTTATTGTTAAGTAATAACATTATGCCCATAAAGGTAAAGAATATAGCAAGCCCTAGTGCTGCGCTCATTCTTAGCCCTCCTTCATTTTGCCCTATTATACTCCCCCTCGCCTTTGATGCAATACGGCTTTATGATAGCGGCGCTTTGTAGAACTTCAAGTCTATTCGTGTAAGAATTGATAGTCGCTCAGGATGCGGTATAGAGGGTAAAAGTGGGTAAGAGTAGCACCTTGACCTCGTAAGCTATTGATAATACAATCTTCCCAGACGAGGCTTTAACCATGTGGCTGTTAATTCTTGGCATTATCTTACTTGTAATAGGGTCGGCTTTACATAGTTACTGTGCAGTCGGGAAAAGGAATCCTCTTGCTGCGCCGCAGATTCTTTCCTCTAGTGGAGGGATATTTCTGCAGATAGGGTGGATTGTCCTCTTTGTGGCTGGCACAATAATGCTGTTCTTTGTCCACTGGCTTGTGGGCATTGCCGCAATAATAGCATTCTGGTTCATCTTTCCGATGTTGATGGTTCCTATTATGAGAAGATGGATGCTGGGTTAGGGTGTTAGGATAGGTTAGCTTGTATTCTATATATATTAATATTCTATCCTAACCTACGCTAACCTTGGTTAACCCAGCGGTGCCCTATAGAACTTCAAGCTATCTTCAAACTTTACCGACCAGTGGGACTCAAACTGAAGCTAGAATTTTGCTAACGCTTTTGCTAACCAACGGAATATAACGGGTTAGCACCAAAAGGGATTCTACATATAAAAAGGCTTTTAGGCGAAAAATATAAAACCACTAATTTAGATACAAAAACACTCTTTGATACAGCAGGCACTAGACTGGCAGTCAAAAGGTAGAGGGTTCGAATCCTTCCGGCTCCACCAATCACTTGCAAAAATATAGCACTGTTTAGCCAAGTTTACCGTAAGGTCCTTTCCATGCATCGGCAATGTTCATAAACTTGGCATACCTATTTTCTCTGATGAGTTCAATCGATTGCCGGTCTTTCTTATACTTATATCCACTTTTCTATTGTAATCCAGGGTATTGATAGGCACATAGATGAGAACTGAACTCAAGTCACATTCCGTCAGAATGTGACCTGAAGGTTCTATCCATTTAGACATGGCCTATACAGACAATGCAGCCTAACCTTGACAAACTAGATTCTGGGGAGGCTATAATTAAAGATAGCCTCAGGAAATTGATTTCTCATAGCGGTGTATGATTACTTTGGATGAACAAGAAGATTGATACAAAGCTAACGTTACGGACCATTACGGACTGGGGTAAAGTCATCATATTACTGTTGGACGAAGCGGCGGTAATAGTAGTTATTCTACTGATATTACATTTTCTGGGGATACAAATTCCTTTGCCGATTATGATTGGTGGGGGGATAATAGTCGGTATCTTTGTTTTTATAATACATATCGCGGTGATACCCAGTTTCCACAGGAAGCAGGTTACCGGTCGAGAAGGAATGATAGGCGAACAAGGCAGAGTTGTGGAACCGCTGACTCCATTTGGAACTATCATTGTTAAGGGCGAATACTGGAAAGCTAAATCTCTCGATGACAATATAGAGTTTGACGAGAATGTGGAAATCGTGGGGAATGAAGGGTTGACATTGAAGGTTAAGCGTGAAGACCGCTAATTGATATGGTTCTATTTGTTTTTAGTTACCGATACACTCAAGTGGTCAACTTTAGTTATCACCACTGTGTCCCCGGGTACCGCTCGGCCAGCCTCTAATATGGCCGTCCAGAGTTCGCCCTGAATGAGGACTATTCCTTTGGGCTTCAAGACTGTCTTCACTTCAGCTATCTTCCCTATCAGGTCTTCCTTGCCAGCAAGTATCTTCCGCCGTGGTGCCCTAGTTCCCCAAATAATTGCGAGGGCGAGTAAAGCAGCAATAGCTATTACAATGAGAATAATTAATCGTAATGGATCTACTTGAAACCAACTTGAATCTATTTGAAATAATGGAGACCCCAAATTAGTGTTGGCAAACCAAGATTGGAAGAACTCGACCAATTGTTCTAGCATATTATCCTTGTGGTGTGGGCGCAATCTCTCGCACTATAACATGTCACTCTTATCTTTTCAATGCAGGGAAAGACCCATAAAAAGCGTAGTGTGATGCGGAGTGTATTTCGACATTGGAGAGATAAATCGAAACATGGTCATATCAAGGTAACAATCCGCTATTTTGTGCGATATGTCTACAGCCGGTAACTCTAACTCGGCACGCTATGCCGCCGTTATTGTGACTTTAATGGATTCCGGGCTACAGAGCTCTTTGACTTGCTCTTTGGTTAAATAGATGGTCATCGGGTGGTCTTCTTTGTTCTCCTTGAACCTCCAAGTGCCTGGCGTCTCTTTCTCTTTGACAAGTATGATTTCCATTTGTGTTGTCTCCTTTCCTTTACTCATTGCAGGGATGGACAGGCCCCCGTATGCGTTTACTCTCGGCGCCACGACGCTTGCTCTCTAACCGACGTATCTTTGATGTCAGTGTCGGTCTTGTCTTGCGGCGGATTTTTGGTCCTTGTGCTGCATTGCGAATCAATTCCACAAGCCGTGCAATTGCATCTTCGCGGTTCCGGCTCTGGGTACGGAATCGCCGAGCGTCGATAATAAGTATGCCATCTTCGGTAATCCGGTTACCAGCCAGAGAAATAAGACGTTTCCGAACTTCCTCGGGTAGGGAGCGTGAGTTAGCCACGTCAAAGCGAAGCTGCACAGTGGTGGCGACTTTGTTGACGTTCTGCCCGCCCGGTCCTGAGGCGCGAACAAAGTACTCTTGGATCTCGCTTTCGTCAATCATGATGGTGTGGGTTATGTGAATCATGCCCCAAGTTTACCCTCACGTCGCTGGCTTAGGCAAGCTCTAGCTTATGATAGCGCTGCTAACCGTGACGAGACTGAACATCTGCCCTAACGGCGTGCAGTGGCAATAACAGAGGCAAACGATTTGTTATTGAACTAAACCGAGAATTGTTTATAACGTGGGATACCGCTAGTTCAGATGTGGGTTAGCTAGGTTACCTTTATGATACCCTCAACCTCGGCGGGTAATTGTTAGTCATGGACCATACGCTTAAACCGTCTTTCAAGATGTCGATATGATAACCGTTCGTGCTGGACTCGCCGGTAGCGTAAGGCGGTATAAAAGACACCTGCCGGGCTGTAGATGAGCCGTCGTAGCTGAAGCTCGCTTGTTTTACTGTCTCGTCAGCGCCGAAACTTATGTCCCTTCTGATCTGGATAGTATAGTCATCGGCCTCTCCTCCGGAGAGGGATACTACCGCAGTCACTGTATCGCCTTCATTAGCAGTAGTTATTTGGCTACCATTTACATACCAACCATCGAAACTGATAGACAATGGCCCGCCGGTTATTGTCGTTATTCTCAACCTCGGCGGGTAATTGTTAGTCATGGACCATACGCTTAAACCGTCTTTCAAGATGTCGATGTGATAACCGTTCGTGCTGGACTCGCCGGTAGCGTAAGGCGGTATAAAAGACACCTGCCTGGCTGTAGATGAACCGTCATAGCTGAACGATTCCTCCTGAACCGTCTGGTCGGTACCGGAGGAGACATCTCGCCTGATACGGATAGTATACACGCCCGAGTCACCGTCAGATAAGGTGACTTTGGCTGTTACCATTTCAGCCTCTTCGGCAGTTGTTACCTGGCTTCCGTCTACATACCATCCGTCAAAATCTATCGATAGTGGTGTGGTTGCCTCTGCAGCTACAATTAACCTTGGTGGGTAATTATTAGCCATGGTCCATACGGTTTCATCGTCTTTCAAGATGTCGATGTGATAACCGTTCGTGCTGGACTCGCCGGTAGCGTAAGGCGGTATAAAAGACACCTGCCTGGCTGTAGATGAACCATCATAGCTGAACGATTCCTCCTGAACCGTCTGGTCGGTGCCGGAGGAGACATCTCGCCTGACGCGGATCGTATACACGCCCGAGTCACCGTCAGATAAGGTGACTTTGGCTGTTACCATTTCAGCCTCTTCGGCAGTTGTCACTTGTCTTCCGTCTACGTACCACCCGTCAAAATCTACCGATAGTGGTGTGGTTACCTCTGTAGTTACGATTAACCTTGGCGGGTAGTTGTTGGCCATTGTCCATATGGTTTCACCGTCTTTCACAATGTCGATATGATAGCCGTTCGTGCTGGACTCGCCGGTAGCATAAGACGGTGTAAAAGACACCTGCCTGGCTGTAGACGAACCATTGTAGCTGAGTGACTTCTCCTGGACTGTCTGGTCAGTGCCGGAGGAGACATCTCGCCTGATACGGATAGTATACACGCCCGAGTCACCGTCAGATAAGGTGACTTTGGCTGTTACCATTTCAGCCTCTTCGGCAGTTGTCACTTGGCTTCCGTCTACGTACCACCCAGTAAAGCTAACGTTGATACTAGTGGAAATGCTAGTGGAGGAATCGCCCGTAAGGAAGGAGGCTAACGAATTATTTACACTAAAACTCTTAGTGCTTTCTTTTACAATTGTGAAAGTTCCTAGTGAAAACTCTGAATATATTTTGACGTTAGAAGTTCCACCATTGACGAGAACTTGAAGTAAAATATCAGGTACATCCTCAATGTCGACAAGTAAGCTAATCGTTTGATTTTGGTGACTTGACGGTCCAAGCCAAAAAGACGGGGTCCTAAACTTTTCTTGGCATTGCTGGCCCTCTATATACACTTGATGCTCCATTTCGGGAATGTAAAGAGGGATAAACGAATTATTGGAGAAGCTTAAAGTACCATCTATTCTGACGCCATCTATTAGATCAATCGCAGCCTCTAAATAATTGAATGTGAGAATATCGGTAATGGTATCAATTATGTTTCCTAGACTTGTATTGATTTCAGGAGAGAAGTTAGTAGCATCAAAATCTGTTTCTAGTTGATTGTATCCATAAGCGCCAAGAGCAACCGTAGCAACAGCAAGTAAGATTATGACTACGACCGCCGTAATAATGAATCTTATAATGGACTTCATACATATGTCATAATACTACGTGACAATAGGTTGTCAATCCCCTATAAATACTACTCTTTAATCACCCCCACCGAACCCCACAGGGCAGGGGAGGGATGATAAACGTGCTAGTTCTTGAGATTTCACCTTATGACTTTTTCTGATGCAGTAAGATTGCACAACATACTATATTCCTGAAGATCAATAGCTCCAGCTGAATTCCTGTATCCTCAACTCACATCGGTGGGCAGACCCCAGCCTCTTTTCACCTGGC
>Ga0315546_1001156_pt1 | contig 17143 bp, 19 predicted proteins | sample SalMarSW160170MG_FD_203833 | JGI IMG/M metagenome (GOLD analysis project Ga0315546, IMG submission 203833) | Salt marsh sediment microbial communities from the Plum Island Ecosystem LTER, Massachusetts, United States - Salt Marsh Sediment SW1601-170 ... | reverse complement strand
CAGGTAGTGGGGGCTGTAATAGTCGAGGCAGCGCGCTAGGGTCTCCATATCCCCGAAAAGCGGCAGCAAGCTGTTTTTGGCCTCGGTGCCCTTAGATAGGCCGATAACCTCTTTGAGGATCGGCTGGCGCCACTGATCTTGAGAGAGCAGCACGCTTCCGATGTGGTCCACGCCCAACTCGATGCATCGCCCTGCTTTCCACGGGTCCTGGATCTCATAGATTTGAACGATCACGGATACCTTAGCGTGCGTCTATAAGGTGAATAGTGCCGCTACTATGCGTAGCCCCATCATAGTGGGAATAAGGGCTCAAAATCCAAGTTGGAGCGGTAAAAGCACGATCGTAAAGTTCGTGGCAGGTGGCCTGTACTCGATGATCGTGGTGATCTTGCACAACGAGGCCGTGGTCTTGCAGTCCACACAGTATCCGGTCTGCTCACAGGGAGCTCCCAGATTCTTCCGTTTGCTATTTTGTGGCGCCGCGATATTCTTTATCCGCCACATGGCTTGATCAAGGTCCTTGACGAGTTTATTGGCTCCGATAAACGCTATCACATGACCGGGCCCAAATATCATGGACGCCACTCGATTGCCCGTCATATCGGTGTTTACCAATTGGCCGTCCATAGTGACGGCATTGATACTGGTCAGAAAAAAGTCCGATTGCGGCTGTTTTCTGATCAGCGCGATCATTTCCTCCTTCGTTAACCCGTCTTGCCAGTGATTATAGACGGTATTGCCTCGTCTTTCCAAGAGCGTGTCAATCCCCAATTCACGTGTCGTGACGGATCCCCCAAACCCCACTGAAGAGCCCTCGGGAATGGTGGCCATGATAAACTGGTGTACCGCTTCCCTGTTGCGAAGGATCATCACGGTAAAATCCCGTTTTTCCAAATTGCCCTTCAGTTTTTCAAGCAGCTTCTCATGGTGCCACTCCTTTGTGCTTGTGACCTCATTCATCGGAAACCTCCTGTTTTTAATGCTTTCTTATTGAGCTCTCTTTGTACCATTTTTCCCTTACTTCTTGATTCGTAACAGTGATTACAGCAATCGTCACCCCTCATGAGCGTTTTTGTTGGTTTCAAAGAAATTCCCGATTCAAACGCTTCTGATTCTCCGAAATCAGCAGTATTTCAGGCTGCTCGGTAAGGTGCTTCTCTTGCTCAGCCCAATTCATAGGTTACTCCTTTCTATGCCAAATGCTGGAGCCAACCAATCCGGCAATGAATGCAGCGATTTTCCGTGTGGTAAACACCTTGTTAGATACTTCTATTCATAAATTTTTTCTTTATGTTTTCTTCCACGCTATTTGCTGGGCAATGAAAGTATATACACCTTGGACATTCATAGCGTTTCATAGTAATAAACAGCACAGTCCATGATAAAAAGTACAAGATGCACAATTGCCATGACTGTAGCAGCCAATACAGCGGGAAGAAAATAGTGATAGAAAAACCCAAAACAAGCATGAAAATATCTATTTTACGTAACGGATAGGATCTTCTTTTAAAAAACTTAGGGACACCCCACAAGAACATACAGTTAGTTGTTGGAGAATCGTTACAATAGTGCGGGCAGTGTGTGCAAAAGAATCTATATTCAAGAATCAAAAAGTGGCCGGCAAATACGATTATGTAGATAACCACCCATTTCATTGAATAGTGAGCTATGGCAAAACATGCTACGAGCAATGGGATGAGCCCAAATAAACTCCAATACAGGTAATCAGATAGATTATGTCTTTCCTTTAGTGTATCCATTTCTTACCGTACTATAGCCTTTGTTTAAATGTTCGACAACTATTCCTTTACCGCAGTCGCAAGGCTGTGTGTGGCGTTTATCCTCCCGACAATTTCTCCTTCCCGATTTTTGAAATACCGCTCCTCGAGTTCCTGGGCACTGCTGTGGTCCTCGATGTGAAAACCGTAGGTGCCCAGGAAATCTTCAATTTCTCCCTCTTCAAGGGCAACCGACCACCCCTCTCCCTGAAACATCCCGAATATAACCGAACGTGCTTTCGATGGCGGCATGAGATAGATACATGGTCACCCCTTCCAAGAGGAACAATGATTTCCTGCCCTCCTCAAACCGTGCGTTGGGTAGCTTCTCCGCCAGGCGTTCCTTGTTGAAATTGATCGGTACGAACACCAAGTTCTCGGGTATCATGATGTTCTTTTCCTCGAAGGCCTTCAGTTTTTCCTCCTGTGTGATTGGCGCATCAAGCTCAAATATCCTCGTTGATTTATTGAGATGATCGAAGCGTTGGGCCCGGGAGTCGAATCCAGCGCCAAAGATGACTATCTGGTCAAACCCCTTTTCCAGTACATCCATGAATACGGGATCTATATAGTTCGTCCTCGCGATCACATACTCATATATGCCTTTCGGAGCAAATAGTTTATGGTAGAGGTGACATATCCTCGGAAATCTTAACACCAGCCGTATAAAACCGGGAACCAGGATATAAGCGATGCTATCATCTCCCTTGTAACCCTCCCTTGTTTCCATATATGAAGCGGCCCTTGACATACAGGTAAATTCCGCTGTTCTTGAGGTCTTAGTTTCAATTCTTCTTCTTTTCATTTTCATTGTCTTGCTGCGTTAATGACATAATAAATTTTGATGTTCCTGGAAAAAGTCATTTTTTTCATTTTTCCGTCATTCCGGCGGAAGAAGGAATCCAGTAAATTCAATAGGTTCTGGATGCCCCCGGCTTACTATATGTCGGGGCAGGCTTATCAAAGCTTGCCCTGGACTTGATCCAGGGTCCGGCATGACGATTGGAGGACTTTTTACAGTTCCATCAAGCTTGGAACATCTTTTTTCTATTTCCGTTCAACGGGCATGATAAGGCAATTAGGGCCGCCTGCTCCCTTTGCGAACTCGGACAGATCAATCGCATGAACGGAAAGCCCATGCTCCTCAAGCCGGGTAAGCACCGTGCGATTTGATCGGTCAACGATTACCTGGTTATTTCCCAAACAGATGATATTTGCCGTTGATCGTCCTTCACACGATACCTCAATGACCTCGAATCCCTTGAGGCTCTCCTTTGGTATGGAATCGCTGCAGGAGAGCATTCGAGTGGGGCCGGCAGCCATCAACACCTTATCGAGATGCAATATTGACTCCGGCAGAGATATTGTTCTCACCTCGTAGCCCATGCCCCTCAGAAGCGAGGAGAGCTGCGCCACTCCCTCATCATTGGTCCGGATCGAGCGCCCCAGGAAGGCAACTGAACCCACAAGGATGACATCCCCTCCCTCGACGGTTCCCGGCACTTTTATCTCTCCGGCACAGGGTTCTCCTATCGACTCCAGCGCATCCGACATCCACCGCTCTTCGCCTCCCCTGGTATCCAATCCGAGCCGTAGCCTGATATAGCCAAACGGGGTGCACAGGGCGGTGTCGCGGGTGAACACGGAGTTCGGATGCTGGGCAAGCTCCAGGATATCCACCACCTCGGTTCCAAAATCCCTGAGTATGGATTTCAGTCCATCATGCTGCCTGATCGCGAGATCGCGGTCCGGGGGCTGAATAAAGTTGTGCCCTTCGAGTTCCGCTACGCTGAAGTATTCCTCTCTGGGTGAGCAGACCACAACACGGGTCAGCCTATCGCCTTCATTTCTCAGCATGGCATCTCAGCTCCCTATCCAAGGCTCTATCAACGTTTGGCCCTCTTCTTCCTCCACGGCTTGAACACGGCAACGAATACCGTGACCACGAGGAGCAGGCATTGTAGCCCGCCGAAGATGAGGTTCATCCTTTGGTTGTATAAATAAGCCTGGTTATCCAACGCAGAGATTCCCAACCTGCCGGAAATCTCCATCATAGTGGTCTCCCATGGTCCCAGCCAAAATGTTCCGATAAAAATTGCACTAATCGTTACGATCCATTTGATTAGCAGCCATTTATGTTTAAAAAAGCCCCAATTGCTGAAGATAGAATAGATGAGGCCGGTGATCAGGCATCCGAACGCACCGGGGATCACCACCACCGCCATATCCACATGATGGATGCTCTGGTTAATCCCGAACAGGACTCCACCGTCACTGACCCCGCTTTTCAAAAAATAGAGGAGCAATAAGGCTACGCCTCCTCCCAACCAACAGGCCACGGCAATCAAGTGGAATCCCTTCAACCAGCGCAATCCCCTTGCTCCTAACATAGGCATAGCATCGCCCCCTATGATTCATTCAGCGTCTTTCACAGGAGAAAAAGAGCTCTACCACGCAAGGAGGGCAATACTACTATCCGGTGACCTGATTGTATAGAAATTTCCTCCTATAGAGCTATGATAAATAATACCGGTTGGCTGTGGTGAAACATAGTATTGGATGTACGGCTTTCAGCTTTGAGCTTCTTCCCTCCTCTATCCCAGAACCTAGCTCCCTGTCCCCTGATCCTTTACCCCGTGAACTTTTTCGAAGAAAACAAGCGAAGCGAATTTAACTGGGGCTGACCCCTGCCCCCTAAACTCTGAACTCAAAGCTTTTATATGCAGATTTCAACCTTTGTGCCTTGTGCCCTGAACCCTTCCCGTCAGGTGAAGTATCATTTCCCTTGCCCATCCCATATTTTTATGGTAAAAATCCGTAAAATTACTTCTATAATTCCAGTTCTCCTCTCAACCAGCTCATAGCTCCTGTGGATCTGATACCGGCACGATGCCATGAAACCTAAGCGAAATCATCCAGGGGCCTTATAACCCCTTGTCCGCCCTGCTGCAAAATATGGGTAGAGACCATAATTGTGGAGATGTTCTTGTGGCCCAGAAGGGCCTTAATGGTGCGTATGTCCGTTTACGATTTTACTCACAAACAATAGCTCAATTCGGTACGGATGGAGTAGTGGCAGCGCCGCATGATGCGATGCATTTCATCCAACAATGTTGCGGACAGAGGTCACGCTCTCTTTTGATAGGCGCAAGATCATTGTTCAAAGGATATTGCATATTGTAAACAGGCAAATCTGCCTATTTATAGTTCTAATATCACGTTATCAGGCAAATCTGCCTTATAATCAATGGTTCGGCATTCGATACCTTTTTTCCTTATTAAGGGGATTCGCTTTGACGCAGCACGACATTCACGATTTTGTGATTTCTTGTCAGAAGGACATTGAGCAGGAATACGCGCGGATCAGAAAGCGTGCCACTGAGGATCCCGGTACTGCAGGTGATCAGGGCGAAGAAAACTGGGCCAGTTTGCTTCAGAGTTGGCTTCCGTCATACTTTCATATCGTCACGAAAGGCCGGATCATCACCGAATCGGGTTACGCCAGTCCGCAGGTTGATGTCTTGGTTCTTCATCCATCCTATCCACGGATCCTTCTCAATAAGAAACTCTACTTATCTGGTGGCGTTGCTGCAGCCTTTGAATGCAAACTCACTCTCACAGCCAAACATGTGAAAACAGCAGTCAAGACAGCGGCTGAGATTCGCCGTAACCTTCCAAAGCGAAAGGGAACCCCGTATAAGGAACTCACGTCAACGATCATCTATGGGTTATTGGCCCATTCTCATTCGTGGAAAGGTGAAAGGTCACGACCGATAAAGAATATCGAAAAGGCTCTCGCCGAAGCTGAGCAACAATATGTACAGCATCCTATCGAGTGCGTTGACCTTCTGACAGTTGCTGATTTAGCGACTTGGATAATGATGAAAGACACATACACGAGCCCCAAGCTTCCTTATTACAACGAAGAGTTTGTACGGCTCTATGGTCCAAACGGATATGCTAGTAGTGGCTTTCTTTGCTGTAGCAGAGGCGACCCGGGAACCGAGGCCCGAGCCTGGCACGAGAACCAATCGGATTACTTCTCGCCTTTAGGGGTTTTGCTCTCCCGCCTCTTTTCCAAGTTGGCTTGGAGCTTACCCGATATGCGCCCCATCGAGGAATACTTTCGGAAGGTGAATCTCATGGGCCGTGGTGGCGGAACAGGACGGATCTGGGGTTTGGAAATCTACTCGGAAGAGATTCGAGACCGAGTTTATAATGGTTGCCTCAGCAACGGTATTCCTTTTGACGAATGGAGTGTTGCGTTTTGATCCCAAATTGGATTCGGTCTTGGCCGAACAACCGGCTGCACTTGACAGCAGAAGCCAAGGCATTTCCTCAAGGCCGTATTATAATACATATTCAATGGGTTATGCGATTTATAGAGAGGGCTTCTGCTGTCAAGTGAGCCGAAACGTTCGGCAAGAGAGGAGGAGAGAATGGAGTTTACCAAATTTGAACGTGTGTCGATCCGCAACCATGCGGAACTGAACGAGCGATGGGTGCAGGACCGTATTGCTGAAGACCCGTCTCTTCTCGGTCTTGGCGACGTGGTTCTCAAGGACAGAGAGCGTATCCAGCCCAAGGCTGGCAGGCTGGATTTGTTATTTCAAGACGCTGAATCCGCTCGGCGGTATGAAGTTGAGATACAACTCGGCGCTACCGACGAAAGCCATATCATCCGCACGATTGAGTATTGGGATATCGAAAGGAAGCGCTATCCCCAATACGAACACACCGCCGTCATCGTTGCTGAGGACATCACAAGCCGGTTCCTGAACGTTATCAACCTGTTCAATGGCACAATTCCCCTCATTGCCGTCCAAATGCAGGCACTTCAGGCCGGAGGCAAGATAGGATTGGTTTGTACTACCGTAGTTGATCTCCTGACACTTGGCCTTGTTGACGAGGATGAAGGGGGGCAGGAACCTACCGACCGCGCTTACTGGGAATCCCGTGGCTCCAAGAAGACCGTAGCTATGGCCGATCAACTGCTTGGCATTGCCAAGCAGCACGACCCAGCCTTGGAGTTGAAGTACAACAAGTTCTACATTGGTCTTGCTCGCAACGGGCAGCCCTGCAACTTCATGGTCTTTCGGCCAAAGAAAGGCTTCATAAGATTTGAAGTTCGACTGAAAAACACGTCCGAGACTCAGGAACGTCTCGAATCGGCTGGTCTTGACGTCATGGATTACGACAGTCGATTCGGTTACTACCGGATACGCCTTCAGCCGGGAGACATTGACAAGGACAAGGAAATTCTCACCGAAGTCGTGGCCGAGGCTTACGCAGCTGGCGGACAGAAATGACAGCCGAACCAGAGAATTGAGCACGACTTCGTGTTAGCTGCGCCGCTTCGCTCTGCGGCCAACCCGAAGCGGCTCATTCTGATCGTTAAACGGCTCCAAATAAACGCTGGAGGAGATTGAATGAGACTCTCGTCGCTTAAAATCCGCAACTACCGAACATTGGAATCTATTGATTTCCATTTCCCCACATCATACGCTGCAATTTGTGGTGCGAACGATTCGGGAAAGACCAATGTTGTCAGAGCGATTAGGGCGCTCGTGAGAGGCGACTTGCCTGGGCCATTCGTATTTCCTGATGAGGAAGAGTTGTCCTTGAAGGACGACTACCCGAAATGGAAGGATACAGAGCCTTCGGAGCGCGAGATATCCTTTGATGTCGCCATCGAACTCGACAAAACACGCGACATCGGATTCTACCAGTTCGTCACGAAGCAACTCTCGATTGAAAACCCTCTGGACCCTCTTCACCTTTCAATCAGTGTTGCATATCGTGCAGAGAGGCCTGAACCCAAGATCACCGTCACCACGGCTGGCAACCAATACTCTGACCTTAATGCACAGGAGGTTCTTAAGAAGCTTCAATCCTCGAAGAGTATCCTTTTTCACAACTCAACCGAGACCGAAACGCGCTACGTCTTTCCCGGTCGAAGGATTGCTGGTCATATTCGGGAGATTACCGGCCAGCACGAGCCTCTCGTTGCCTCAATGAAAAAGACCGTTAACCGTGGCTTGGCCAAGATATCGAAATCCCAACAGGCAGAGTTTGAGGCGCTACTCGGCCGATTGCAGACGAAGTACAAAGTGGGTCTGTCGATGCCTGCCTTCGATTTCGGATATCTCCCATTTAGCATTACGCTCGGTGACAAAAAGTTCGAGGTTCCGCTCGATGACTGGGGTAGCGGTACAAAAAATCGCACGCTAGTATTGCTTGCTCTCTTTCGTGCGCGACAGATTGGAGACTCAGAACCATCGGCTGCAAAGATCACCCCTGTTATTATCGTTGAGGAACCTGAGAGCTTCCTACACCCGTCAGCGCAGGCGGAGTTCGGGCGTGTTCTACAGGATCTTGCCGAAGAGTTCCGGGTGCAGGTTCTCGTTACAACACACAGCCCGTATCTTTTGAATCTCAAGGAGCCGAGCTCGAATATCCTGTTGCGCCGCCATAGCGCGTACCGGCAGCTTCGTGAAACTGAACGCGTAGACACTAGCGGTGATAACTGGATGGCACCATTTGGCCAAGCGTTGGGGTTAGACGCTGAGGAGTTTAAGCCGTGGAAGACAATGCTGTTGGTTGACTCGGACGCGATCCTTCTTGTAGAAGGTGACACAGACAAAGAGTATTTCGAAATGCTTCGTCACCAGGATCATGGGAACAACCGACTGCTCTTCCAGGGCGAAATTGTGTCATACGAGGGAACTGGTGCACTCAGCAATACCGTGCTTCTTCGCTTCGTAAAGAACCGATATCGCCGCTTTTTCGTTACATTCGACCTCGATGCCGCAGATCGAATCGAGAAGACGCTCAAGGGGTTGCAACTTGAGAAGAGCAAGCACTATATGCCAATCGGTCTTAATGCAGCCGGCAAGAGAAACATCGAAGGTTTGCTCCCAGAAAGCATCACGACCACCGTCTATGGGGCAAATGCCGCTCTTGTTCAGGCCGCAACGGCTGGAACGAAGGAAGAGTCGGAGAGTGCAAAGAACCGGCTTAAGAAACTGCTCCTGGAGGAGTTCAAGAGCCGAGCTGTCCCGGGTACAGATTTCTTTGGACACTTCTATGCCCTGAGCAAGGTGATTAACAAGGCACTGGTATGACTGCGGGAGTAAATCGCCGTCTAACCTGTCAGTTCAGGTGACAGCCAGGACTGAGGCGTTTTTGCAGTTTATCGCAAATTGAAATTAATCGTGCTTTTAAAAGTCAGTGAAAGCCCTGGCTGCCCCTGACTTCTGCGTTAGACCATGTTGTGGAAAAGGAATTTTATGGATGCCAAATGTATTTTGGAAATATTACTAAAAGAAACAGAAAAAGTTTTCAGGCTGGTTATCCCAGGCTTCTTATGTGTATTACTTTTACAATATGCTTTTCCGCATTTATACGGAATACTATTCTCAAGCATTAATTTTGCTATTTTGTCTTTTATTGCGTTAATTGTGGGTAGCAGTGTATACGTTTTACATCGAGTAGTCTTTGAAGTTTTTGATACCCTTTATTATAGGAGAGATTATAAAAAATTAGCAGAAATATTTATCCATAATGAAAAACATAAAGATAATTATATTTTATTCAAATGGGCTAGTATTCATCTGCCATTGATAATTGGCGAATTATTTATATTCTTCTGTATATTTAATGAACCGGATTCGCTATTTGAAAAATATCGATGGAAAATTCTAATCATATTCTGTTTTTTTTGGCTTGTTTCTTTTATTGCATATTATTTTATGCACAGAATCCAAAAGGAAATATATATAAAGGAAAAGTGAATTATAGAAAATAGTCTAACCAGCGCATGCACATCCGACTCGCAGGGCGTGCGCCCTACTCGCGGGTGATGCGCGGCGTTGTGGTACTTGGAGTTCTTAAGTGAGTTTGGTAAAGAGAAACGAAATATAATTAATTCTTACGACGTGTATCCAATTTACCAGTTCGATACATAACAACATTTGACGGCTAGGTTGAGACCATGACGCAAATGTCGATCGGGGAGTACCTACAATGGGTGAAGACTAACCAAGGACACGATTATGAATCGACCGAAAACAATAATCGCTTCAATACAAACATTAGGACGATACAGGGGACCATAGCCGATAGCGCTATCGTTCGGGAAATTGAAGGTAAACTAAGTGAATGGGCACATGAGTATGAAGAGGAAACAGACTCATTACTGTTCATGCACAGACCAGTATTACGGTTTGAGACCAAAACATATCAAGCTACCATTGATAAGATCTTTAGGGTTAATTGCCTTTGGAATAAAGAATTTCCGGACAACCCTCCACAATCAGGATGGATTACTCCTGAGAACGTCTTCTCTTCAATCAATGACCTCGTTAGAACCTATTGGGTCTGCAAATTCATAGATGGCCCCAAGTTTATAACGGAAAAGCTTGCAGCCTACTGCCAATGCAAAGGCATTAAACATAATTCCTATAGTCAAGAGCGGGACGAGGGATACTACGCCTATCATTTCTACATATATTTCGACGTGCAAGTGTTAGACGCTGGGTGGAACGAGGTCAATACAGTGGCAATAGCTGAAATACAGGTGACAACACAAATGCAAGAAGTATTGAAAGAACTTACACATCAATATTTCGAAGTCACAAGATTGGAGCCTAAATCTTCTGACAACAAGTGGAAATGGGAAGTGAACAGCAATCGTTTTCGTTCAGCATATATGTGTCACACACTCCATCTTCTTGAGGCGATTATCCTCGACCTTCGAAAAAAAGCACTGGAAAGTAATCGTAAACTGAAAGGTGATGACGATGAGACTTAGCCCACCGGCTCCTGAGGTCCAATACCTCCCGGCGATTTTTAGGAAAATCCAAGGCGGCGATATTCGTATCCCTGCGTTTCAGAGGGATTTTGTTTGGTCATATAATCAGCTGCTTTCGCTCCTTGAGAGCGTGTATAGAGGATTTCCCATCGGAAGTATACTATTTTGGCGCGTGGACTCACGCATATTGAGAGTGGAATCTTCAGGAGAAACAGTTTTTCCTAATTTGCCTGAGAAATTTCCTCTTAGCTATGTGCTTGATGGGTTGCAAAGACTTTCCGCACTGTATGGATGTTTCCATTGGCAGTTGGTCGACTGTGAAAGTCCATACAATGTCCTTTTTGATTTGGATCGAGAGGAATTTGTTCATTATCGTAAGGGGACACATCCGGATCATTATCTACAACTTTCGAAGATATTTAGCCCAAAAGATTTTCTTGGGTCTCAGGGTGCTCTTTCAAAAGAACCTAATGCCGATCACCTACTAGAGATCGCCGTCAAGCTTCATTCTTCTTTTCAAGAATACTTGGTGCCAACCGTGACGATATTTGAACGCGATGTTGAGGAGGTGGTAGAAATATTCGAACGAATTAACAGTACTGGCACACGTTTGGATACTGTGGATTTTCTAAGAGCCGTTACCTGGTCTGAAGCCTTTGACCTAAACGACGCGCTCAGTGTAATTCTCAACTCAGCTGAGGATGAAGGTTTTATTATCCCTGACGAGACTGCCATAAAGATATTCGCCATGTCACTTAATAAAGACCCGACACCTAATGCGATGCTCCAACTACGAGACTTGCCTGCAAAAGAGTTGAAGGGCGCTCTTGGGTTGGCATCAGGCAGTTTGGGGAAAGCGCTACGCTTTCTGAAACAAGAATGCTCCATTTTTTCATACGACTTCGTTCCCTACGAAGGGCAACTACTCCTTTTGGTAAAATATGCCATGTCCTCTGGCCCTTCGTTCAACTCAAATGTTGAGGCAATGCGCAAGTGGTTCTTGTGCATAAGTTTTAATGAAGGTTACCGCGGCAAACCAGATAGTTACTTAGTGCGTGACATGAAACAGGTTGAAGGATTTGTCCGCGGAGATTCACCCCCCTTAACCACCAAGCTATCCATATCAGAAGAAGATTTCCTTGAAAGAAGCTTTACCAGAGGTAAGGCACTTTCAGCAGCTGTGGCCAATCTTTTCACTTCAACCGACCCTCTGAGTATATATACTGGCGAGCTTATCCAGATTCTATCATATATGACGGAATTCAAGTCAAACAATTATGGATTCATCGTGCCGCTCCAAGTTTTAAAAAAAACATCTTTGGGGGAATCTCTTCATAATAACAGAATTCTTGCAAACATCCTTGTTTTGAATGAGGACGAAAGTCGGCAATTCAAAAGAGATGATCCCGTAGAGCTTCTTTCAGGAATTCACGATAGGCTTGAAAATGGTGACTCAATATTGCATTCACAAATGATAACTCGAAAGGCGCTAGATTTTCTCAAAGCGGGCCGCTTCGATGAATTCCTGCGTACCCGTGCTTTAGCCATGTTCGAACAAGCAAAGAGTGTTGTTGCTTAGCCGGCACAACCGGAGGCTTGTTGAACTCGTTACGAACGCCCATCGGATTGCCTTTGTATGTGTGACTTGGACGTAGATAATTGAATACTTGCATCACACCTTTGCGCATCGCCAAGAATTTATATATATTCAAGTTCCACCCAAATGAAAGATTGTATGTCACTCCTGAATATGTCTTTTAATCCAGAAAGAAAATCGCACCCCAACCAGGCATTCCACCGGAACGCAAGAAGTCGAGTGTGTTGGTTAATTGTTTATTTCAAAAGAAAACCGTGGCCTGCCATCCTCAGTCGGGCGTCCGGTGAATTTTATCGTTAAGTTTACAAAAATATGGAGTAAGAAATGAAACTAATAGATTGGATAGCAATATTAGGAGCTCTGGCGTGGACACCACACATAATTGGAATAATAAAACAATGGATGACAAAGTCTAAGATTCAAGTCATCACTCATCGTAATTCCGAGATTGGTTTCACCACCTATGGTCCTATTTTTAATATTCGCTTAGCCTTCGCTGTAGAGCATAAGGATATTGTCATCTCGGATTTAAAAATAAAGGTTAAACACGAAAGCGGAGAAGAGAGAATCTTTGAGTGGCAAGGAATTACTCAGCAAATTGGAAAAATGACAACACCTGATGCAAGCGTAATGCCATTTGAAAAAGAACAATCAGTCTTGGCAATAAAATTAACTAAAAAAGATATCGAAGAACGCCATATTAGGTGTCAGGAGACATCTTTTATATCCACAAAACAAGAATACGAAATAAAAGCCTTGAAAAAACTTACATATCTAAAGGATGAAGGAAAATATGATGCAGACACCTTTCTTCGTGAGCCAGAAATGAAGGAATTATACAGCTTTAATAAACAAGCTTTTCCTTGGAAACAAGGAAAATATACAGTAACTATAGAAATCCAGTCACCAGAAAAGTTTGAAATAGTAGATAATGTAAGGGAATTTTCTTTGACACCTTTGGATATCGAAGGGCTATCGAAAAATAAAGATTTTATTGAACCAGAATATCGGCGCATGCTTTCTGGCTCAATTGGTAAGAATGAGCATATTGTATGGCAGTGGAGGTATCCAGCATTAATAAAAACTTAACCTGTCACTTCACCAGACCCTCACCGGCTGCGCCGGATCGGGCCGGTGAGTTCATCGTTATAAATCTTGAGAACTTGATAATGAAAAAACTAATCCTAATATTATTCCTATTCATACTTTCATCCCCTGTTTTTGGTGGGAATCCTTTTCTACCTAAATGGAAGGCTTCTTGCGATTTTGAAGGGACTTCTTTTGATTTGTCTTTTGTATCAAAGTCCATGGACCCAACGGAAGATGATATGATTGTAAAATTAATTTCTTCAATTGGAAAGGAGTTAACTATTCCAATTGAAAGAGCATTATACAGCAGCCGTGCTATTGTTTCAGACGAAAAAAACATATGCGATAAAATTGGAGGATTTAAACTGCCAAATAACCAAGTTTTGTTGTGGTTATCACGAGATGATCGTCCAAGATGGGACCAACTCTCACTTGTCTTAATTGATATCAAAAGAATGAAAACGATTTATATTAAACAAAATATTGGCCCAATAAAAGACCCAACTGGTAACACTGAATTAACTATACGGAAAAAAAATAGTGGTTATGAAATCCGTCTTGAAAAAGAGTGGCTTAAAAACACAGGTGGGGACAGTGCTGAAAATTCTATTGAAGATTGGATGTTTATAGAAGTTGTTGATAATAAGATTAGCTACAAATGGAGCGATTAACCCAATCAAAAGCCTGAGCTTTATAACCCGTCGTTGCAGCGGACCGCTGGGGCAAGCCCCAGTTCCCTCGCTACGCTCGGCGGCCCCTGAACTCCAACATTATGTTTATAGGAGCATATCATGAACCAAAATAAAAATTATTCCGAAATCAACACCGAATGGCTCAAATTATGCGATGAACTTCGAGAGGCCCTAGATAGACAAATGTCAACCCTCTCTGAGTTCAATTCGTATTTCAGTTCTAACAATTTAGGGAGAACAGAAAACGAACAATCTCACATAGCATCGGAGTTCGACAACTCTTCCAAATGCGTTGATGAAGTTGAGCGCAAAATGAATGAGTTCAGACGTATTCATGGATTTTAACTGAACTTTAGGCATCTACTCATTTCGACAAATGCTATGTTAAAGCTTTCATGGAAAGCGATCAGTTTGTCCCATGCTTGAACATTATTAGTATCCAACATTTGGTGCAACTGATTATCATGTGGCAACAATTCTTTGAATTTATGAATAAGCTCATTGGGGTATTCAGCAATTACCATATAACCTCCTTAGAAATCATATTAATAAAATAAACATAACCTAACACTCCACTCAGACCTGTCAGGGCTTGCGCCCTTCCAGACTGGTGAGTTTGTTGTTAGGTTCGGAAATATTTACGTGTAAAAGGGGAATGTAATGAGCAACTTATGGACAACACTGATAGCATTTTTAGTAGCTCTGGGTATTGCACATATAATAATGTTGTTTTTTAAAAACAAACCGCGCTTTTGGGTCGCCGTGGATTATGTCTGGTTAAGTGTTGCTGCCTTAGGCCTAATTTGGGCAACCGCTGATGCAAGGATATTGCTCGCAAGTAACTACATTTCTTATGATAGGGGTATGTTTAACTCGGGGATGGAGTGTGCTCGACATTATGCTAAGTATTCTCAGGATTACTATGTTAATTACAATTTTTCTCTCTGGCCAAATACTCCCGAAATGAATAAGAAGAAGGCTCAATATAGATCAGCTGCAGATTGGTTTACAAAAGCAGGCACTATATTGAAGGAAGACGCCGAAAAGTCAGATTCTTGGAATGACTTCCTAGAGAATCATGGAGAAATAGGTGCCGACGAAGACAGGAGTATTGCTTTGGAAAAGGACTTAGTCTTAGGTGCGATCAGAGACACTCTAAGAGCACGAGAGTCTCTAAGAAACAGACTGCAAGAGATGCGTCTCACCACAGGCGAGCAGGTACTCAAAGTGTTCTCCCCCTTTATTCTCATTATAGCCCTTGCGATTCGTATTACAAAGGTCACTGCAAGCTTGAAGAGATGGACATGAGAACTGAACTCAGGCTGAGATCTGAGGCAGCGGCAGTCTGACCAAGGCGTGCGGAGAATTAGAGTGGGGTGAGCTCTGAAACAAACGACTTCACCTAACCAAGGGCTCAAGTCGGGCACGGCTTACAGCCGCGCCGCTTAGCCCCACGTTATGCCTATCACAGAGTACTATTACGAGGTCATAAATGAAACATATTGATATATTAGAAACTGAGTACAAAGAGCAGTACAACCAATATCGTTGGATTGGTCAGATGCAATCTTACGTTCTTACTTTCTATGGTGCTGTGACTGTCTTTTCTTTTGCGGCAATGGCGGCATTCCGTCCTCAACCCCCTGCTCAGATCGATTATCACTGGCCCGCTGTAATCATGATTTTACTCGGCTTTCTTGGAATACTTGTTGGTTATGGTTTATTCCGCTCCCGTACCATGCAACGTCGTACCGCTTTGTATTTAAAATCGCTTCTTCTACAAATGACCAACTCTGCTGAAGATTACAATTCTTTAAATGATAATACGGGACGCTCGTGCAGAACGTGCATAAAATATAATCGATGGTACATAAAATTATAGGCTAAGATTGTAAATACTGGGTAAGGGGAAAGAGGCGTTAAATCTCACTATCCACTGGATGAATAAAGGCTCATTGCACCAGATGAGATCGGAAAGCACAGATGACATCTTCGGATGGTGCGCTCTGCATGCCAATGGCAATTCTGACAATCAGGGATGTAACGTGAAGCAAGCCTTCGGGTTTGCGGGAATCCCCACAAGGGAAACCTTAGCGGAGGCTTGAGCCGTGTGAGGGGAAACGCTCACGCAGGATTCTGAGGAGGCTTGGGGATGGCAACATCCCCCGGCTACCCGACCTATGGAGTAGATATGAAAAAGCCCATTATTCTATCTTTTGTTTTATTATTGTTTATAGTTAGTTATACCCATGCAAACGAAAATTCCCAGTTTCCGGCTGGAATAGTATATGGACCAAAGGCCGCCTTTCAGATAAATGCTCCTAAAGGTTGGGTTCTCGATAATAAGGCAGGATTGAACCAGGGCCTACATTGTGTACTTTACATTGCAGGAGAAACATGGGCCAACCGTCCAGCTGTCATGTATGCAAACATTGCTTCTCCAGAATATCCGGATAAGGAGGTATTTATTAAGTTTGCAATAGATTCTTTCAAAAAAGATGATAATGCCTTTATATTTAGAAAAATCCAAGATGGTTCAACAAAAGAAGGTTTCATCTATACTATCAACGAATATTTCAGACCAAATCATTCGCATTATGAAAGAGTTGCATATTTACAAATGCCTGGCGCAGTGGCCTATATCGTCTACTCAGCATTTAGTGAAAAAGATTATCACAAGTACGTTTCAAGTTTGAATGATGTGCTAAACACTTTTAAAAATATGCCAAGATATATAAATTATAAAGAATGAAGTATAACCTGTGTGTCCACGGGACGGCGAGGAGCATGCCGCCCGTGACACTCGCGTTAGAGCTATTAATTGGAAAAGACTATTAATAAGTTTGATTTTTACTTGTACAGCACCTCTTTTAGCCGCAGAGACGACTGACGTGCGTACGGCGCTTGAGAAGCACCTTGCCAGTGACTTTACGGAGCAGAAGCTATTTGGACAGGCGGCGCAATTTGACAATTTTGATTTCAAGCCCGTCTTAAAGAGCGCAATCGAAAAGAAGGAGTCCGCGTTAGCCGAGCTATTCCGTTGCTGTGAGCGTACAACCCTCATTGGGGCGGGCGAGGAGGAGCATGCTTACATTCTAAAGCTGCTGTTGCAACACTGGGGTGATGAAGCATTTGTGAAAGTCCTAAGAGTGCAGAGCGCCGAGGCAAAGCAGAA
>Ga0315546_1001152_pt1 | contig 17171 bp, 14 predicted proteins | sample SalMarSW160170MG_FD_203833 | JGI IMG/M metagenome (GOLD analysis project Ga0315546, IMG submission 203833) | Salt marsh sediment microbial communities from the Plum Island Ecosystem LTER, Massachusetts, United States - Salt Marsh Sediment SW1601-170 ... | reverse complement strand
CTAGTCTGGTGACTGTTATATAATGCGGGGTGTCAAAATGAAGCTATTTGTCATCTTTCCGGCTAGAAATGAGAGCAAAACTATAGCCCAGTGCGTTGAAACCGCCCGAAAAAGTAAGTACGAGCCAGAGGTGCTAGTAGTTGACGGCAACTCATCAGATAAAACCGGGGCAGAGGCTAAGAGTGCTGGTGCCACAGTCATAATGCAGAGCAAGGGTATCTACCCGGCTAAAGGTGTAGCCTTAAAAGACGGGCTGAAGGAAGCCTTTAGCCGAGGGGCAGATTACATCATGTTTCTGGATGCCGATATTGTCAATCTGACGCCGGAATGGATCGACCTACTAGTCGAGCCCGTGATTGAAAAAGCCTGCGATATGTCTCGGGGTTACTACCAAAGAGCCAATTATGACGGTGCCGTTACCAAGCTAGTGGCCAAGCCGCTGGCCTGGGTCTTCTTCCCCGAGGTCGCCCATTTCAATCAGCCTCTTACCGGCGAAATATGTGGCACTGCCGAGCTCTTCAAGGCCCTATTCAGGAACCGAGACTGGCCCGATGGCTGGGGCATAGATATGTGGTTGTTAATAGAAGCTGCCATGAAAGACTACTATATTGCCGAGGTATATTTAGGAACAAAAATACACACCTCCAGGCAGGATTACCAGAAAGATGTAGTCAGACTGACCAAGATGGCAGAACAGGTATCACTAACCACTTTCAAAGAAGCTATAAAATATAAACGATTAGATAATTTAAAAAAGGCCCGCCTGTAGTAGCTGAGCAAACAACTATTCATCCTGCTCCAATCCTCCGCTCTATCCCCCTCGCTCTCAAGATATCTCTCTTTGCCGGCTAATTATTCCCTGCTTAATGAGTGATTGACAGGAAGTACATTGAAGCCTATTATTAAAATAAATTTTACGAGGTAAAAAGCCTCTGAGTAAAACGAATGAAATATAGTAAAATTTGCCACATCCTGGTATTAAGCATTATCCTCGCCCTGCTGGTACCGGTATCGACTGCCCTCGCCAGCGCCGCCGGTGCGTCTATTATCCCCTACCCCAACGAGGGCAAAATCGGCGACCGAATTGAAATCGAGGGCTCCGATTTCAATCCCAATCAGCTAGTCTTTATCTATTTCTCCAGTGATATAGCCCAAAGGGGTGATTATATCGACGGCGAAGTCACTGCCTACGAACAAGTAGCGATAGTTAATGTTGATCCCGATGGCTTGTTCTCCCTTACCTACATATTCTATGTGCCTGATGAACTCAGCGATGGCGAACACAGGGAAGATGTGCATGGTGGCGACTACTATCTTTATGCCATTTATATCCCCAACAATGTCATAGTAGCTGTTACCGGATTTACCGTAATTGACGGTGAAATTGAGCTAGACATTGATGAGGGCACGGTAGGCACCGAGGTCGAGATTAGCGGTGAAGGTCTTCGCGGTAACCAAAAAATCATTGTTCAATATGATGTTGAAGAGATTGAAATAGCCAGTGGTGATAGCCAAACCGATGATGATGGCAATTTCACCTGCACCATTATTATCCCGGAGAGCGAAGCTGGCAGCCATACCATAACCGTCATTGACGAATCCGGCAATAGACCTGAGGCTGAGTTCAGCGTGAAACCCCAAATAACTATAGACCCAACCAACCAGGCAGCAGGTGAATTGGTGGAGTTCAGCGGCACCGGCTTTGCAAAAAGGGAGGTTATAACCATCACCCTTGATACCGAAAAGCTTTCCACTACACCAGCGACCATAAACACCAACCACTACGGCAGCTTCGATGGTAGCTTCATCGTGCCTTACCATGTTAGCCATGGCACCAGTGAAGTAGAAGTTCGCTATGATACTCGCCATAGGGCTGAAGCCCAATTAACTATTTGGGGTGGCATTAAATTGAGTCCAACCACCAGCCCAACCTCGCCCGGGTATGTTGGCATGAAGCTTGTCATCAGTGGCGGTGGTTTCATAGCCAACGCTACGGTTGCCATCACCTATAGCAATGATGATGAGACCATCCCTGTAGCTACAGTCCCCGCTGGTGATGACGGGTATTTTTCGGTGAACTTCACCATCCCGCCCAGTATAGCTGGAAGCTATGCTATAACCGCCACTGATGACACCAGCACAGCAACATCCACCTTTACTATGGAATCACAGGCACCAACAACGCCGGTGCCGCTGCGACCAAAAGTAGGCGACACAGCAGCGGCAAAAGCATACTTTGACTGGGAAGATGTTACCGACGACAGTGGTGTGAGCTATACCCTTCAGGTTGCCTCCGATGCCGATTTCACTACCATAGTGCTGGAGAGGGAAGGCTTGTCCAGTTCGGAATATACTGTGGCTGAAGAGGAAAAGCTAGAGCCAACCGAAAAGGAAGCCCCCTACTACTGGAGGGTAAAGGCAGTAGATGGTGCCTTCAACGAGAGTGATTGGACATTTTCAATATCATTCCACATTGGATTTTCCTGGGCTTCAATGCCAAATTGGACTTGGTATATCTTTGGCGCGCTAGGCGCATTGGTACTGGGTTTCCTTGGCTTCTGGTTGTGGAGAAGAAGAACTAAGTAAAAAATTATGCTAGTCTGAAGATATCCCTTAGATATAGTTATTTTTCTTTCAGCGTGAGCTGAATTTCTTTACCTTTCTTGATCACCTGTTCTACGACTGGCATTTCTCCCAGGATATTAAGTAAAGGGATAGGCTCCTCTGCGGATACAACAATCCTGCTGCCCCCCTCCACCGAACCCCCAACTAATACCAGACGCAGATTCGCCACCTGGCGTAAGCCTTCCTCCAAATTCTCCAGCTGGCCTAAACCTATTGGCGGCACTATCGTCAGCTCCACCATTCCCTTATAAAGCGCAGCTCTTACTGCCGGCTCAGCTTCTTTTTCAACCTTCTCCTCGGCTCGTTTAGCTTTCTTAGCCTCCTCAGCTTCCTTGGCTCCCTTCTCTGCTTTCTCCTCAGCTTCCTTGGCTTCTTTAGCCTCCTCAGCTTCCTCGGCTTCTTTGGCTTCCTGTTTCTCTTTCTCCTCAGCTTCTTTGGCTTCCTGCTTTGCTCTCTCCTCAGCCTCTTTGGCTTCCTGTTTCTCTTTCCCCTCAGCTTCTTTAGCTTCCCTGGCTTCCCGCTTTTCTTTCTCCTTGGCCTCCTTGGCTTCCTGTTTCTCTTTCCCCTCAGCTTCTTTAGCTTCCCTGGCTTCCCGCTTTTCTTTCTCCTTGGCCTCTTTGGCTTCCTGCTTTGCTCTCTCCTTAGCCTCCCTGGCTTCCCGTTTCTCTTTCTCCTCAGCTTCTTTGGCTTCCCTGGCTTCCTGCTTTGCTCTCTCCTTAGCCTCCCTGGCCTCCTGCCTTGCTCTCTCCAAGGCTTCCCTGGCTTCCCGCTTTGCTCTCTCCTCAGCCTCTTTGGCTTCCCTAGCTTCCCGTTTCGCCCTCTCCTCAGCCTCTTTGGCTTCCCGCTCTAATCTCTCCTTGGCTTCTCTGGCTTCCCGCTTCGCCCTCTCCTCAGCTTCTTTGGCTTCCCTGGCTTCCTGCTTTGCTCTCTCCTTGGCTTCCCGCTTTGCTTTCTCCTCAGCCTCTTTGGCTTCCCGCTTCGCCTTTTGCTCCCTAACCGGGCCGCCCTTCATTATGGGATAGCCGCACCATTGGCAAAAATCGCCTTCAGTTTTTTGACCACAATTAGGACATCTTACCATTTCGCCCACCGCCTGCTTTTAAACCAACGCCCCATAATAAACTTTCGCTATCCCAGTATAGAGACTGGTAAAAGCCTTGTCAATCACTAGGACTTTTTCCCCATAGGACTTTTTTCCCAGTACTATTCACTACTAAAATTGACCCATTTGGGTGGTTGCGCTAGGAAGTAAGTTAAGGTATAGTTGTTAGATGTAAGTTTAAGGTAGCCTGAGAGAGGAAGTTAAGATAAGGTATAGTTGTTAGATGTAAGTTTAAGGTAGCCTTAAGGTAGCCCGAGGGAGGAAGTAAGCTATGGCAGACCCTAAAAAAATTGACCCTATGCTGACGACAAGCGATGTTGCTCGCCTGCTTAATGTACATATTAACACCGTAAGGCGGTGGAGTAATCAGGGAGTACTAAAGACCTACCGCATCGGTGCCCGGGGTGACCGGAGATTCCGACAGGAAGATATTACTAGCTTCATTTCACAAGAAACAAGAACAGCGAAGGTGCGAGATGAGGAAATCTCCCCTGACAAACCAAGCTCTGGAGGTGGTGATAAGGTGTTAGTCGACTACAAGGTATAAGACCTAATCAGGAGGTAATGGAGTGGATAAAATCACGGTAATGATAATTGATGAGCAAGCATTTTTCAGGACGGGCGTGCGCCAGGTACTTTCTCAACAACCTGACTTTGAAATATTAGAATGTGACCCAACTCAGGAGCCATTAGAATTAATTGAAGCCAATCTCCCCGATGTTGCCCTATTAGGCACTGACCTAGCTACTCTCAGCGGGCTTGAACTGAGTAGAAAAATTGCCCGACTCTACCCAAATACCAAAGTAATAATGCTAAGCCCCAACCCCGATGACGAGGAACTTTTCGAGGTTATTAAAACCGCAGCCGTAGCCTGCTTGAACAAGAAGGCTACTGCCGAAGAACTAATTAGCACCGTAAGACGAGCCAAAAACGGTGAATACCCCATCAACGAAAGCCTTACAACTAGACCCACGGTTGCCAAGCATGTATTAAAGCAATTTCAGGATATGGCATCAATAGGAAAAGCTATGGAAGCCGTGGCTGCGCCCCTCACCAACAGGGAGGCACAGATTCTAAACTATATTTCCCAAGGCAACTCAAACAAGCAAATCGCCTATATCCTAGACATCAGTGAGCAAACAATCAAGAACCATGTTAGCTCCATTCTTCGTAAACTAAATGCCAATGATAGAGCCCACGCTGTTGCCCTAGCCATGCGCAATGGCTGGCTTGTAGCCGAGGAAAAACCATGATAGGTATTTCAGCAAGCTTTTAGGGAGAAGATAAAGTGAGTCAAGTAGAAATCGGCCCGGAACTAAAGTCTCAGGTTAGGGAATACCTAGAGAAGCAAGGCTACGAGATAACCGAGGTGGCTAAAATCATGGGGAAGTCAGGGGTTGAGCATACCTTTGACATGGTGGCTCAAAAGGACGACGGCTTTGCCACCCACACTATTGCTATCTGCATCACTGCTACTGGAGGTGACAGTGATACAGAGGCGGGCACTGTCTTCAGCTTTGCCAACAAAGCCTATGATGCCGGCATTCAGGAAAGGATTTTCATTGCCATCCCCGAGCTTAGTCAGGAAGCAAAAGAGCTGGCTGAAAAGCAGCGAATAAAGGTCATTAATGAAGAACAAATAGAGTCATTATTAAGCCTGAAGCCTAAGCCACAAGTTAAGCCAAAGGAGCCCTTTAGATTTGGGACAAAGGAACAATTAATAGAATCTTTAGCCGATCGAGGCTATAGGGTCGAGGAAAAAGCTAAAGTTCGAGGCAGGTCAGGAGTTGAATATACCTTTGATATATTGGCTTATACTGACATTGACGGTGTTGGGCACAGCCTGGGTATAGATTTCCTAAATGGGGAAAATGAAAAGGAGATAGGTCTGGAAAAGGTGGCCTTATTTGATACCAAAGCCTACGAGGTTGGCATTGATGATAAAATCATTGTTGCACCGCTGCAGCTTAGCCCTGAAGCACAGAAATTTGCTCATCAACAGCGAATAAAGATCTTTGAACCAGATCAAAAAATCGCTTCCCAACCCGAGCCGACCAAAGAAAAGTCCACCCTACCAGAGGAGAAGCTAATTAAAGCGGAAGAAGAGAAGCTAACTAAAGCAGAAGAGGAAAAGCTAACTAAAGCGGAAGAGGAGAAGCTGACTAAAGCAGAAGAAGAGAAGCTGACTAAAGCAGAAGAAGAAAAGCTAACTAAAGCGGAAGAGGAGAAGCTGACTAAAGCAGAAGAAGAGAAGCTAACTAAGGCGGAAGAGGAGAAACCAACTAAAGCGGAAGAGGAGAAACCAACTAAAGCGGAAGAGGAGAAACCAACTAAAGCGGAAGAGGAGAAGCTAACTAAAGCGGAAGAGGAGAAGCTGACTAAAGCGGAAGAGGAGAAGCTAACTAAGGCGGAAGAGGAGAAGCTAACTAAAGCGGAAGAGGAGAAGCTAACTAAAGCAGAAAAGGCAAAGGCTACGGAGGCTAAGCCTAAAGCCAAACATTTGAGGCATGCGATTCAGACTGAAGCATTGCAATTAATTCCTGAGGTGATGGCGAGAAGGTACAATGCCATACCCCTGTCTGTATCTGGCAACACATTACAGGTAGCTATGGCAGACCCGACTGACATCTTTGCCCTGGAGGCCTTCTCCGCCCTGAGCCGGATGAGGATTAAACCTATAGCTGCCAATGCCACGGAAGTCCGAGAGGCTATCGACTTCAACTATAAAGGCTATGGCGAGATTGAAAAGCAGCTTTCCCGTATAACCATCTCTGGTGATGCAAGTGACGAGAGGCTGGCCATTACTGCCGATACTGATGCCCCTCTGGCTCAAGCTCTCAGCCTTATCGTTGAAGAAGCAGTCAAAGCCCGCTCCTCTGATGTCCACATTGAGCCTGAAGAGGACAGATTGAGGATACGCTACCGTATTGATGGTACCCTTCAGGATATGATGTCTCTGCCGCTGAACATACATTTAGCCCTCGTTTCCCGAATCAAAATCCTGGCCGATATGAATATTGCCGACCGTCATCGTGCCCAAGATGGCCAGTTCTCTACTGAGGCTAAAGGGCGGCAAATAGATATCAGAGTAGCTACTGCCCCCACGGTTAATGGCGAGATGGCAGAGCTGCGCCTTTTGGACAAGTCAGTGGCTACTCTAGGATTACCTGAGCTCGGCATGCTACCTGATAGTATGGCAAGGTATGAGAACTTGCTCAAGATTCCCTATGGCATGATTCTTATCAGCGGCCCTACCGGCGCTGGTAAGACTACCACCCTATATGCCTCAATCAATTCTCTTGACTGCCTGGAGAGAAACATCGTCACCATTGAAGACCCGGCGGAGTATCGGTTTAAGGATATTAATCAGATTCAGGTTAATCCTCAAGCTGGCATTACCTTTGCCACTGGCTTGAGGTCCATACTTCGCCTTGACCCCGACATAATAATGGTCGGTGAGATACGCGATGCTGAAACAGCTAACATAGCGGTTCAAGCCGCTCTGACCGGCCATCTGATGCTATCTTCTGTCCATGCTAGCGATGCCACTGGTGTGCTCTCTCGCCTCCTTGACCTGGGCGTAGAGCCCTTCTTGATAGCCTCAGCGGTTATCGGCGTTGTCGCTCAGCGGATGGTGCGCCGCACCTGTCCTGATTGTAGCCATCTTATTGAGGCGCCGGTGGTGGAGCAGATGGCTTACCAAAAGGAAATCGGGGAGAAGAAGACTGAATTCCAATACGGCACTGGCTGCAAGTCATGTGCTTATGCCGGCTATCTGGGCCGAACCGGAATCTTCGAGATTCTATCTATGAGCGACACCATAAGGACAATGCTCACCAGCCAGGCTAGCAGCAGCCAGATTCGCGCTCAGGCACTTAAGGAGGGCATGGTAACCATGATGAACGATGGTATGCGTAAGGTAAAGGAGGGTATCACCACGCCGTCTGAAGTGCTGCGTAATGCCTACTCTGCAGACTAGTGGCTTTGGGGGTTAAAAATGGATTATGAATATGTAGCCTATACTGAAGATAAACGAGTGGTCAGAGGCAGGCTTTCGGCTACCAGCGAAGAAGCAGCCACCAACTTGCTCAATTATGGCGGCTATCAAACAATTAGCCTGAAGGAAGTAATTCCCTTTTTAAATAAGGAAAAGCTGTTATCCCGCTTCACACGGGTAAAGACGAGAGAAATAGTAATGTTCTCCCGCCAGCTAGCTTTGCTCCTTGAATCTGGCACTGATATTGTTACCTCTTTAGAGCTACTACAAAGCCAGGTAACAAATCGCACCCTGCAAGGAGTGCTTGGCGAGGTAGCCTCTGACATTCGCGGTGGAAGTTCGCTATCAGCAGCCCTAAGTAAACACCCACGGGCCTTCCCTGAACTCTTCCATCGGACAATATCTGCCGGCGAGCAGGCCGGTAATATGGAAATAGTGCTAAGACAAATGGCTGACTATCTGGAGAGAGGAACTACCACCGAAAAGAAGGTTAAAAATGCCCTAACCTACCCCATTATCGTTGCCATTGTAGCTGTGGTGGTGATAAGCCTGCTTGTCGCCTTTGTTCTGCCCGCCTTTACCAGACTATACTCTACACTCGGAGCTAATCTACCTACAGCAACGGTGATACTTATGAGCGCATCTGAATGGCTTCTCAATTACGGGCTTTATGTTCTGATAGCGCTAGTAGCAGTTGTTGTTGTAGGTTACTTGTATATCAGAACGCCAGCCGGGAAATATCAGTGGGATAAATTACAACTCACTTTACCCGTAGTTGGGCGAATTAACCAACTTAGCGAGCTTTCCCGCTGTTGCCGGACTATATCGCTCCTGTTCAAAGTCGGCTTGCCCCTACCCGAAGTCATGGCTCAGGCTATCCACGGCACTAATAATAAGATTATGGCCGACGCTCTGACTGAGGTTCAGCAGGGGTTGATTAGAGGCGAAGGCTTATCCAAACCCATGGGAAGGAAGAAAATCTTCTTGCCTTTGATGGTGCAGATGTCTGGAGTTGGCGAGGAAACCGGTAACCTTGATAGCACGCTAGCTACTGTAGCTCAGACCTATGAGGTTGAGGCTGATGACAGGACTAGCTTCGCGGTGGGGCTTATTCAACCAGCTGTAACCATAGGCATAGGCTTAATGATTGCTTTTATTGCTATATCTCTGGTTTCAGCTATGTATTCTATCTATGGGCAGGTGAATTTTTAGATGCTAAGGTCAATGAAAAAAGAAAAAGGCTTCACCTTAGTTGAGGTGATAATAGCACTAGCGATCTTGGGCATAATTGGTATCGCCTTTCTTGGCGCCTTGGCTACTGCCTCCAAGGCGGTCGTCATTGCTGATGAGCGAGCCTCTTCTGAAAGCCTAGCTAGAACCGAAATGGAATATGTCAAGAGCCAGGATTACAGTTTTGCTGATTGGTCTTACGAGCTTCCTTCTGGGACATCGCCTACCGGGCAGTTCCCCGATTGGTGGGATTTTGATGACCCGCATACTCTCCCCGACGGCTATACCGGCTTTATTGTCACTGTCAATGCTGTGCTTTTACATGATACTGATGACGGTATCCAGAAGATAATAGTAACCATCACATATCTTGATGATGATGCAATAATCGAGTTGGAGGGTTATAAGACAGCACGATGATGTTTCACCGACTTGGACTAATAAATAGAAACCAGAAGGGTCTTACCCTGATGGAGCTGCTAATAGCTCTAGCTATTACCGGCATCATCGTTAGCACCGTTACTATGGTTATTTTCCAGGTGTTTGATGGTGAAGCCCGCAGCTCTAACCATATTGACGCCATCAGCCGGGCGCAGGACGCTGGCCGTTATATCAGCCAAGATGCTGGGATGGCTCAAACTGTGGAACGGACCGAGGACGCTGATGGCTTCCCACTTACCCTGACCTGGACCGAGTGGGTAAACAACGAGACCCATCAGATTGTTTATAGCATCGAAGATAATAAACTAACAAGATTGCATTCCTCCGATGAAGGAGATGTAAGCTACACCTTCGAATACATTATTGGTAGTGACCCTGACACCGGAGAGCTTAAAACTTATCTTAACCCACCTGACGACGATGATGATTATACGCTCTCTTTCACAATAACCGCCATCGTAGGCATTGGCTCACAGCGAGTAATCGAGACCCGGGTATACGAAGCTATCCCCAGACCCGGCATATAATAAATAAATATTGGATAATAAAATGATGAAAAAAATACTTAATAAACTGATAAGGAATGCGGAGGGACAGGCTCTGCCTATGGTCCTGATTCTAATGGCTGTGGGCGGTCTTATCATTGCTCCCCTCCTCTCCTATACGAGCTCCGGGCTTAAAACTAGTCAGTTATACGAGGAGATAGCCGATGAGTTTTATGCCGCTGATGGCGGGGTTGAGGATGGCTTATGGCAGATAAAATATGACCATCTAGAAGACTTATTCGGTAGTTATGACACCTATAACTACAGCACTATATATGAATATCCTGAAACCTATCCCGTAGTTATAAATGACATAGATGTAGATGTTAGTATACAAAATGTTTGGATTCCTCTGGGTGCAGGCCCACCAACCTCTACTGCTTATGCCAAGCAGCTAATTGGGGCAGGCAAGCTGATAATAGCCGGTAATATCTCTGAGGAATTAACCCAGCAAATCAAGATATACTATTACAAAGAAGAGTCTGATGCTCCCCTGCAAATAAACACGATAGGGATATGGCTGCCGCCTGGCTTTAGCTATGATGACACGGGTGAGTGCAGCCTTGAGGTCTGGATGGATGCTAACAGTAAGAGCTACGAGCGGCAAATCACTGACCACTGTGGTGGTGAAGCCGTGGTCTGGACTTTCTTAGAAGCCGTTTACTTTACCGACCTCCCCGGTGCCAGCGAGTTTGACTATCCCATGACAAGCGTTATCAACTTCAAATTTATCCCCACTCAGCCAGACCGGAGCCCCGAAGCGCTTTCCTGGATAACAACCAGCGGGGTTAGTGATATTCCTTATACCTGGGATGCTGATGTCAAAGTCTATCATATTGAATCCGAGGCCGATGCCGATGGCGACGGCGAAGACAACACCATTATTGACGCCTATGCCATCAAAAGTGAGCTACGGGAACTGGGCTCCGCCATATCCGGAGACTACCGGGCTATCGGCGATTCCCTGATGATAGAAGGCACTGGGCATGGCTATAATCCGTGGGATATCCGTTACGAACTACTTGATGATAGTGATGCCGCAGTTAGTGATATCCCATCTAGCGCCCAAGTAGATGCTGCCTATCTTTACTGGTCAGGCTGGGTGACAGAAGCCCACGATGAAACACAATTCTGGGACGATTGTTCCAACTTCAATAAGTGGGATGGGGATACCAGTGACGATTGGGAACTTTACCCATCGTGGGGATGGCCTTATGAATTTGCAGGTCACCACTATGGCAGTGAATCCGATAGATACCTTACCATGCTGGACACTATAGATTTAAGCTCAGCCCTGCCCGGTTCCACCGTGATTTCATGGAATCAATACGAATCAGGAGACCTAGAAGGTAACGGAGCAAACAAGGACTGCCTTATGTTTCAATTTTATAATGAGACAGACGGCTGGGGTACCTGGTACACCGCCTTTTGCGGTGATAATCCTCCAAATAGTTTCAGCCTCGCTATTCCCACTGAATATCTAACCGAGAACTTCAGGATGAGGTTTTACCTGGATGGCTTTAATAGCGGGTCGGGCTGGAATCTTGAGTATGCCTATATTGATAATATTAGAATATCGGTAGAGTCAGATGTAATAGCTGATATTTCGGCTATCTTTAAGATAAATGGCAACCAGGTCTACTTTGCTGACGATGAATATGGCAATCCAACAGTGCCGACACAAGGTTATGGAGAGATAACTGCCGACAAGTGGCAAGTTCTGGAAAACTACGACCCAATGGGTGGCCCCAGTGGCTTCTCCTACTCCTGTTTTAAGGATGTAACTGGGCTGGTGCAGGCGTTTTCTAACCTGGGCGATGGGACGAAGCGTACCGGCAACGGAACCTACACCGCCGGCGACGTATATGCGGATACTGGCTCCCAATGGTCCTATGCCGGCTGGTCGCTGATAATCATCTACTCCAGCCCCGATACCCAAAGGCATCAACTTTACCTCTTTGATACCTTTTATTATATTGCCCCTCACACTGATGGACTGAAGTTTTCCATCAGTGGCTTCCTCGTCCCGGACCCGATTCCCGGCGAGGTCAATGCCGCTCAGATTACCTGCTTTGTTGGCGATGGCGATGCCTGCTACTCCGGTGATTTCATAGCCATTAATGCGCCGGACGTTCCTGGCGATGAAATACCTGAAAGCTATAAGCTCTGGGATGGCATTGAACTTGGACCAACCACGTACATCCCGAGAATGTCAAATAACGCCGGTAGTCCTAACAATGTCTGGAATTCTATGTCCCTCACCGTTACCGCGGCTGGCATAGATATTGATACCTTTCACGTTCCCTGGGGAGACCCGCCAAGCGACGGTCTTCTCAAGCCGGGGGACTCTTCAGCTGAGGTAGTACTCAACTATGCAGACTCAGACCCCATTGGCGCAGAACTTATTAATTTCATCTATATCATTCTCTCCTTCCGTAGTGAGACGATCATGGGGGGCACCGTTACCTACCTGGTAAGGGGAGGAGGGTAAAAGGTTTTGTTTAATAATTTGATGGAGCGGTTAAAAAAATGAGGTTAAGTAAGACAGCTTGGTTTATTCTGGGTACCGGGGTTTTCATTATCGCCCTCATTATGCTGCTTGTATTCAATTCTCAGCAGGCTGGCGAGCAGGAACGGTTAGAGGAAGACCTGTCCACGTATCAAGCTCTCCTGCCCCAGCTTACTTCTGAAAGGGAGGCTTTGGAAAACCAACTGACCCCCTTGGAAAGCCAACTGGATGAAGCCACATTATCGCTTAGCCGCAGTAAGGCAAAATTCCCCGACGAAGTGGAGAGCATTGAATACGACGAGGAATTATTTATGAGTGCTCAGGATTGCAACCTGGAAATACTCAGCCTCACCGCGTCAGAGCCGCACGAAAGATTGGAGGAGGATATTATTACCTACACCATTACCAATTTTGAAATAGAGGTGCGGGGTAAGGTGGCGGATATGCTAGCCTTTGTTGATATCATAACCACAGGTGGGTATTTCAACTCTGCTACCGTGGAAATGGTAAATATGGAAATTCCCGAACCTGACGAGGATGAAGAGCCAACAGCCACTATCCAGTTAACTATCTATAGTTATGAAGGTGAATAACTATGGCCAAGAGAGTTACTACATTATTAATTAGAGACGACGCTGCCAGCCTGCTGGTAATGGGGGGCAGGCGAGTAGAAAAGTGGGCTAGTTTACCTCTGGAGCCAGGTCTGGTCAGCCAGGGGCTCATCCTTGAACAAGCTCAAGTAGCGGAAAAGCTCAAGGAGCTATTTAAGCTAGGGAAAGTGAGCATGGGGAAGGTCGTCGCCGGTATAAGTGGGCACAACTCGGTATACCGCATAGTAGCCCTCCCCGAGCTGCCTGAGGCGGTATTGCCTGAGGCGGTAAAGCGTGAAGCGAGAAGGGTGATACCTGTACCTTTAGATGAGGTCTACCTTTCATACCAGTCTCTTCCTGCCACCGCGGGAGAAACACTTGTTTTCTTAGCCGCTTTCCCCCGCAATATAGCTGACGCTTTGTACCAGACGCTGCACCAGGCAGGGCTTCAGCCATACATTATGGATTTAGCTCCTCTAGCCTTGTGCCGGACCGTGAATGAACCCCGGTCTATTATTGTAAATGCCAGGTTAGACCACCTCGACATTGTGGTGATGGTCGATAGGGTTCCCCAGCTAATCCGCAGGCTAGCTCTACCCAGCGAGGCTGAATCGCTATCAGAAAAGCTACCCACCATCACTGAAGAGATTGATAGAACTATCGCCTTCTACGATTCCGGCCACCAGGAAGCGCCTTTAGATGCAACTGTGCCTATGTTTGTTTGCGGTGAGCTGGCACAGGCACCGGATAGCTGGAAATCACTGTCTGGCAAGTCGGAGCGCCCAGTGTCAGTATTGCCATCGCCGGTGGAATCCCCTCAGGCATTTGACCCGAACGAATTTATGGTCAATATAGGGCTGGCACTCAAGGAGCTACTGCCCGAAAAAGGGGAGGACAACTTTTCACTGGTGAATCTTAACACCCTGCCTGAGATTTACCTGCCCAAGGCTGTCCATTTACCAAACCTCATGGTCCCACTTGCTCTCACCGTCGGTATTGGGATACTCCTCTATATGGGATTTCTCGTTTACAACAAGGCTTCTTATATCAACACATTGCGTTCGGACATAACACCCATTGAGAGTCTTATTGAACAAGAGAATGAGCAAATAGTGACACTGCAGGAACAGATTGTGCAGATAACGCCGCAGATTGCGGCACTAGAAGCTACTACCGCTATTTTTGATACTACATTTAACTCTTTGGAAGACGTTCGTGAAGATGTTAACGGAGATTTGAGCCAGATTGTAAGCCTGCTGCCCGGGAAAGCAGACTTGACTGGGATTAATCATACAGGCGATACCGTAACGGTAAGCGGCATATCCCCAGACGAGTATAGCATTTTCAAATATGCCAGAGATTTAAGAACCGGCGACAGGTTTTCTGCGGTGATTATCTCATCTATAGAAGCTATAGAGGAAGAGGGGAAAATCACAGGGTATGAATTTGAGTTTCTACTCAAATAAAGAGGTGTAGAAGTGGATATTTTTGCATTATTATACGCCACCAAAACAAAGGCTGCCTCCGACTTGCACTTGGTTGTCTCCAGCCCGCCATTGCTGCGCATTGATGGCTCCCTAAAGGCAATAGATAGTGCCGCGCCGCTAACTGGTGACGATATAAATCAGGCTTTTCTTCAGATAACTACCCCCGAGCAAAGGGAAGAGTTCAGAAAGAGCTTGGAGCTCGATTTTAGCTATATCCTACCTGGTATCGGTCATCTGCGGTGCAATGCTGCCCAGCAACGCGGGGCTGTCAGCCTCGCCATACGCCTGTTGCCGCCAAAAGTCCCCACCGTAGAAGAGCTTGAGTTGCCAGATATGTGTAAGCAGCTTGTCTTAAAGCAGAGAGGGCTGGTAATAGTTACCGGACCTACCGGCAGTGGTAAAACTACTACCCTGGCAGCTATGATTAACCACTTGAACAACAATGAAAGCCGCCACGTAGTTACTATTGAAGACCCTATAGAATATGTCTACTCCAGTATAAAGTGTGCTATAACCCAGCGCCAGTTAGGCAGTGATACCACATCCTTTGCTGCCGCCCTGAAGCATGTCTTGAGACAGGACCCGGATGTGATTCTGGTAGGAGAGATGAGGGATCTGGATACTGCGGCGGCAGTGCTTACCATAGCTGAGACCGGACATCTGGTATTGACCACCGGTCATGCCCCCAGCGCCGCTCAAGCTATGGAGAGAGTAATAGATTTGTTCCCACCCGATGAGCGGGACCTGGCCCAGACGCGGTTAGCTTCTTTGCTGATTGGCGTGCTATGTCAAACGCTCGTCCCCCGGGCTATCGGCGAAGGGAGGATAGCTGCGGTTGAGGTTATGCTGGCTAATGCGCCAGTGAAGAACCTCATCCGTGAGGGCAAAATCTACCAGTTGCCCAACGTAATCCGTACTCACCGAGAAATGGGCATGATTTCACTTGATGAAGCCCTGGTTAACCTCTATCTTAAACAAATCATCACCGGTGAAACCTTGCTCGCTTTCTGCAACGACCGCCAGGAAGTAGAAAAGCTCCTCGGCAAGGTGCATATCAAATAGTCTCTTAAAGTAAAGCCTCCCCCCAATAAACGCCCCTTTTTAACGCTCCGGCAACAAGCCTTAAAAAATTGAAGAGCTTATTGGCAAGGTGCAAACATAACCTCACCAATAAGCTCTTCTGGTTTGCTTTCACTATTTACCAGGGCTTCGAAGCCACTAGCCCAAATTATAAATAAATAGGTTCCTGGCTAGCTTAGATGGCTAAGCTCACGGACATGAGCCCGCGTCTTGCACTACGTGACAGGCAGGATAAGTACCGGTAAAAGTATAGGTGCCCTGTATGTCGCTTTCTGGGGTCTCAAAGAACTCAGCCAGGTTGGTCACTGTAATAGCGGTGCAAACTGGGGTTGGGGTATCTCCAAGAGTATCCGCGACATAGGCCATAAGGGCAGACTTTATCATTCGCTCCTCAATCTGACACGCTTCCGACTGACCTGCGCCGAAGAACTTACCAAAGTTAGGCACAATTATGGCAGCCAGTATACCCAGTATGGCAATTACCACCAGCAGCTCAATGAGGGTGAAGCCCTTCTCACCATAGCAAAAGCCCCTGATTAACCTCCTTATCTTCATTTTTCACCTCCCTTCTTGGTTATTTAGACTCAATTTAGCCTATTAATAGTTAGGTATGTTTATGATATAATCTGACCTACTTAGGGTCAATAGTCCATTAGTAACAATTGGTGATAGTGGTCTATGGTAATATGGGGCTAGTAATGATGAGTCTTTTCGTGTCAATAGTCCATTAGTAGGGGGTAGCGGCAACAGAGGGCTAGCCAGAGGACTCCAGTTCCTCGGCTTCATAGACCCTGATTCTCTGCCTCTGAGCAAATCGCTTGGCTTCCCTGGCCAGCCCGGGAACAGCAATGAAGACCTTATCCAGAATGCCTATATCATAGGCTTTATTATCAAAAGCAAACACCTTATCCAGTCCTATCGGTTCCATACCCACCTCAATGCCGATAGCAATATCATGAATAATAATGCCATCATCCTTGGTAGCCAGTATATCTATCCTATGTGTGGCGCCAGACCCACCGTCAACCTTAGCATTTTCCTTTACCTCATAGCCAAGTCGCTTCAAGTATCTTATAAGCTGTGATTTCGACTTAAATTCAAAGAGCTCTTTCGTCACCTTCATGCCGGGCTTGTCGGCACTGCTAGCCAGCACTGCCTCCAGATTCCTGACCTCAAGCACCTTTATCCTCTGGTGGCTGGCGAATTTCTCGGCTTCCTTACTTAACCCAGGGAGGACAACCAAGACTTTATCATGAATGTCACTATCATAGGCTTTATCATCAAAGTCACATACCTCTCCCAGCCCTATCTCATCCCCGGTTACCTCAATGCCGATAGCAATATCACGAATAACAACGCCATCATCCTTGGTAGCCAGCATATCTATTCTATGTTCCGCCCCTGACCTACCCTTCACGATTGCATCTTCCCTTACTTCATAGCCAAGTCGCTTCAAAAATTGTATGAGCTGCGCTTTGGGCTTGACCTCAAACTCCAGTCGGTCTCTCTTTGCCTCATTGAAACTATAAGAATAGATATTTATCTCGTCAATTTCATCATGGGGG
>Ga0315546_1001149_pt1 | contig 17200 bp, 11 predicted proteins | sample SalMarSW160170MG_FD_203833 | JGI IMG/M metagenome (GOLD analysis project Ga0315546, IMG submission 203833) | Salt marsh sediment microbial communities from the Plum Island Ecosystem LTER, Massachusetts, United States - Salt Marsh Sediment SW1601-170 ... | reverse complement strand
GCTTGTCGAAGGTAGCCAGCGGCCTAAGTGTTTATTATAGGTGCCTTGGTTATTAATACGGCTGGCCCAGCCGCCCCGAAGATCAATATATTTAACTATGCAGTCGGTAAGCCGGTTTGCTGTGTCATCCCGGAAAGTCCGGTCAATAACATACGGGTTACCCGGATGCCGCTGTTTCGCTGCTTCGGTTGCAAGGCTTTCCAGCTCAAGAATTGCCGCTGTTTTTTTATAGCGCACTTTTGCCATTTCTCAAGTGTTTTTCTGCGGACCTTACCAAGTTTTCTTTCAGCTCTTCTCCGGGGTCGGAGGGAGGGAGAGTGAATGCTTCCCGATATTCAATAAGATCTTTTCTACTGAATACAAGCGAACGACCAAAATGTCTGAAGTTTAGCTTCTTTTCGTGCGTTAACTTATAGATAAGTGCCTTACTTACTGGCTTTTCCGGCGTTCCAAGAATGATTCTGGCTTCATTGATCCCGCAACGGTCAGACTGTTCTGGTTGTGGGGGTGGGAGCTTGCTGTTTAAGCATTTTGTAACTTGTTCAGATATTATCTGCTCCAATTCCGTTCTTGTAAATGATGTAATTATCTCCATGTATACTGAATAAAAGACATCCGCTAAATTATACTATGTTTTTATAAAAAGCAAACGTAATAAATTAATAATCAGTACTTTAGTGTACATATGTACATAAATGTACATAATTTTGTCTTTACAGATTTAAAATAGAAAAGGGTGTCCATGGAACACCCTCGTGAGAAAGTAAATAACCTCTTTAGGATTTAATGAAACTTTTGGGATCAGGAATATCTCTAAATCGAAAGTCATTAACATTAAGATTCTTTACATTGTAACCTCTCCGATCTTTATAACTTGGTTTAAATTCATTCCTCCCGAGTATTTCAATTTCTAGTTCATGTATCGATCTTTTAAAATAACCCAGATCTATTAAGTACCTCAGAAACTTTCCAATATAATAGTTTGTACATCTATGATATTTAAATAGTTTTTTGACTTCAGCAACCGGAATCCCATCCAGTAAAACATCAGCTAATTTCAAATCCGGATTAATTTTTCTCGGTTGCTTCTTGCTTGTTTTAATTTTGATATATTCTTTGCATTTCAATATATAAAAATATTGTATAAGGAACCATTGCACCTCTTGCCAGACTTTATCTTCTGGTGTATCTTTCAGGTTCGCTTCAATGATTCTTTCGATCCAACTAAATTCCTCAGTACAAATAGCCTCATCATTTTCGTCCGCTATATATTCGCGCCAAATTGTACGCATAATATCATTACATCCGTCTTCAATCCAGCTTCTTGATATTTGATATTTTCCCATTTCATCCTTAATATCATTAATTAAGTTTTGAAAATGATTAGGTCTGGTTTTGGATAATTCCAGATTGAATAAAATGTCCCTAGTAAAATGTCTTTTTTTGGCAGTTTCAATTTCCTGTGTAAGTCTTTCTTTTATATTCATATCGACCTCCTTGGCAGTTTTGCAGCATTTTCAATAAGTTCATCATCTGAGAGGCTATCCAAATAAATTTGAGTTGTGGCAAGGCTGTGATGGCCCATGCCTTTACTGATACCAAACAAACTCACTCCTTCATGCCTTGAAATACTTGCCCATGAATGCCGGGCCCAGTAGGTCGTAATATTGCCTATACCTAAGGCCTTGCCTATAACAGTCATCTTTCTGTTGACATTATGAATTGTATTTTTAATAATCAGACTCTGTTGAAGAGGAGATAATTTAGGAGTGAGATAATTAAAAATATAATTACCCGGTCTGGTATCCGGATTTCCATGAGTATCAATAATAGCGCGCATCTCTTCTGTTATTACTGCACGGATCTTACCTTTATCCTTGCCATGCTCTGTTTTGCCTCTTATCCATTCAATATAATTACCCTTTATATTTTCATATTTAAAACGGAGTACATCACTTAGATTCGCACCATTACAATAAAATGAGAAAATCCATAAATCACGATATTTTTCATCGTCAGGGTGTAAAGGATAGTTGAATACTTTAATCAGTTGTTCTTTATTTAATGCTAGCTTTCGCCCTGACCCTTCAGGTATAGAATACTTACCATTTTTTTTAATAACAAATGGATACTGGCTCTCTGTTATAATTCCCTTTGCTTTGCCCTGGTTGATTATGGCACGCAATGCACGCATGTTGATACTAATTGTAGTATATTCTTTACCTTCTTCCAATAATTTTTTTTCGTACTTCTCTAGCCATGCGGGTGTTATCTCTGCATAGGTCAAGGTCTTTTTTGCATAATTTTCAATGCTATTAAGGGCACAGGTGTACCAGTTAGCCGATCCAATTTTTCCCTCATCCTGTAATGCTTTTATCCTGTTCCTGAAAGCGTCATTGATACTAGTTTCTATGCCTCTGCTGAGTCTTAGGTTTAATTCACCCCATGTAAAGTGTTTACCGGGTGCGAGCTGTTCAATGATGTCTGTAATTGTCTTAAAACTACTATAGATTAGCTTTTTGGTTTTTATCAGTGATTCTTTTCTGATTTGCCTGCCGCTTGTAAGAATTTCCCATTCCTGCGGCGACATATCCATACAAGAGTAATAATGCTGCTCTCGCTTATAAGTTACCCGAATCTTTACTGGATAATATCCGTTATTTTTGGATTTCCGGACATCAAAAAAAATAGCTGCAGACACACCCCCGAGAGAGAAAGTATCCATTACCTTATTAAGCTCTTTAAGCTCTTCTGATATTTTAAATTGCTTCTTCATAGCATATTATTTGCATACAAATATAGTAATTAAATATAAATGAATAATAATAAATAAAATAAAGTTATTAACAAAATATCTGAATATCAGGATATTTAATAAATGTATAAAATAGGATAAAAATAGATAAAAAAGCTTTAGTTAAGCTTGAGGGGCTGGTGCCGGTTACGGTGTGCAAGTTCGAGTCTTGTTCTGGGCACTAAAGAAGACAAAAGACAAAAGACAAAAGACAAAAGGAGTTTTAAAGGTTTTTCACTTTTATTTTTCAACTTTTGTCTTTTGTCTTTTTATCTTTATTCCAGAATTGAATCATATAGCGCCTGTAGTATCTCAGTCCGGATGTTAAGATCAGATAAAAGGTTATTATACCTTGTTGGATAAACTCTGTTGCTCAGGAAAACATAGCTGATCTCATAAACCGGATCAATCCATACAAAAGTGCCGGTATAGCCGGAATGGCCAAAGCTTTCAGGGGAAGCACCTCCAGTTGGGTATGTTTCCTCCTGTGGTAATTCGGAGTTGTCGAGCAAAGGTTTGTCGAATCCCAAAGCTCTTCTGTTATCATTATCAGGGAACTGTACTCTTGTATACTCTTTCATCACATCTTTTCCGATCAGTTGCTCGCCACCATATTCTCCCATCCTCCGGTAAAGCTCCATCAGCTTCATCAGATCATTGGCCGTGGAGAATAATCCGGCATGACCTGAAATTCCGCCCAGCATAGCAGCTCCCTCATCATGAACAGTACCATGCAATAGCTGCTTACGGAATAACGAATCATATTCGGTCGGAACAATCCTGCTTAAAGGATAACGAAGATAAGGATTAAAACCAATATCATAAGCTCCGATCTTATGGTATATGCTTCTTGTTACAAAGTCGTACCATTTTTCACCTGATAACTTTTCAATTATTTCAGGGGCTATAATAAATGTAAGATCTGAATAGACATACTCTTGTTCTCTAAGGGGGCTCTTTTCAATTTCCCTGAAGATCTTTCTCCTGTAGTTTTTATTTATATAGAGGTTTTCAGCAACTTTATCAAGGAATTTCCGAGATGTTTCATGTCTGAAGACCCTCCTTCTTAATTTGTCATCTTTTCTGACAGTTTCCTTCCAGAATGGTATCCATGCTGTAAGCCCTGCCTGATGGGCAAGTAAATCCCTTAATATTAGATTATCCTTGTTCGAATGTTTGAATTCATCAAGATAAAAGCCAAGTTCCTCATCGGGTGAGAACTTGCCCTGAGTATCAAGAAGCATTATTCCAGGGAGTGTTGCGGAGACTTTAGTAACAGATGCCAGGTCATAGAGGTCATCCTTACTGATTGAGATCCGGTTATCATAAGTCTGGTATCCGTAAGTCTTATGAAAAACTACCTGACCTTTCCTGGCTGCCATCACCTCACAACCTGGAAAAGCTCCGGAGGTTAATCCCACGTTTGCAATAGAATCAATTTTCCAGTCGAGTATTTCAGACGACATTCCTGCACTTTCGGGCAATCCGTACTGTAATCTGAGGTTGCCGGGTGTTACTATTCCAAAACCCGAAGGCCATCTATTATTAATAGTCACGGGCAATAAACCGCTGGCTCCTGTACCGCCAAAGATCAGTTGGACCGAAAGATCCTCTGTGTATTCATTCTCCTGGTAGGCAAGTATCAGACCGGCAGCATTTTTAAGTGGTTCTAACCGGTCGATGGCATAAGGATTACCAAAGTATGTAATGATTGTTGTGCACGAATCAACCAGTTTTTGAAGAAAATCAACCATTTCAGACTTAATTCCAAAATTATTTTGTGGTCGCTGGTCAGTTCTGAATATACCTCCAATTACCAGGTCATATCCGGAAAGGGTATCGAGCAATTCAACAGATAATTCTTTGTCTGCGGGATCAATACAGAAATTATCAGAAGGAAAATAATCAGAGATTCTCTCTTGAAATTTTGTTATTTCATCTCTGTTGATTGCGATTGTTGCTATTTTTACTGACTGGAGGTTTTTTACAGGGATTATATTTTCAAGATTATTAAGAACAGTAAGAGAATTTACATAAAGCTCACGTATAAGTGCTTTCAGGGTATTTGAAGAGATCTCTTCTGTGATATTATCCTTTAAGACAGGTTTATAGGAATCTAATCCTGCCCAGTATTTAAGTGCCAGCACCTTTCTGCATTTCAGGGTTATTTCTTCTGCTGTTAGTTTCCCGGATCTTATATAGTTTTGAGTTTCATTTATGGCAGCCTCGACATCCGTTACAAACTCAATAACGTCATTTCCAGCTGACAGTGCCTTTGCGTCAGCTTCACCGGGTCCGAAGAATTTTGTTACGCCTTTCATATTCATGGCATCTGTAACCACCAGTCCTGAAAATCCTAGTTGATTCTTCAGCAGGTCGTTTACAATCACCGGTGACAGGGTAGAGGGAAGAGCCGATGTAGTATCCAGTGAAGGCAGGTTAAGGTGAGCTGTCATAACGCATCCGGTTCCTTCATTTATAAGGTTCAGAAAAGGAAAAAGCTCAATACTGTCGAGTCTGGTTCTGGCATGAGTTATTAAGGGGAGATCATAATGAGAATCTGTATTCGTATCTCCATGTCCGGGAAAATGCTTGGCAGTAGCCATTACCCCGTTATCCTGCATGCCATTCATATACATCATGGCTTTTGAAGTAACATTTTCCCTGTTTTCCCCGAACGAACGATAATTGATAACCGGATTAAAAGGATTATTATTTATGTCGGCAACGGGGGCCAGGTTAATATGAACACCAAGTCTTTTACACTGGTTGGCAACTGCTTTTCCCATAAGATAAATCAGCGAGTCGTTGCGAATTGCTCCCAGGGTCATCTGGTAAGGAAATTTTTCAATATTGTCAAGTCTCATACCCAGGCCCCATTCGGCATCCGTTGAGATAAGAAGAGGCACCTTTGATATTCTCTGGTAGTAATTTGTAAGTTCAGCCTGTTTCTCCGCAGTACCCTGGAAGAATACAATTCCACCAATACCATATTTCCTGATGATATCCGCTACTTCCACTTCATGGGATATATCCCTGTTTGACCACCCGGCTATCCAGATACATTGTGCTATGCGTTGTTCAAGCGGCAGTGTGTTAAGGACCGAATCTACCCAGGGATGGTTCATGTATCTTATAAATGGAGGGTCTTTGGTTTGTGATTTCAGCCCGGACCCGTAAATCAAAGCTGTTAAAGCTGTTAATAATATTACAGTGATAACTATTTGTTTTTTTACTGACATGATTAAGAAGTGTTTTTTTGATAAGATGGAATGATATTATTAATCAACTGAAGTTGCTAGTTAATGGTTGCTTGTTGCTGGTTGATAGTTATTTGAAAATGAGCATTATATATTTAAATATTATTGGATAGACTAGAAATAAAATGAGATACTATTTATACTATTAATCGGTAACTAACCAGAAACATCAACCCAGCACCTTTTATCCGCTGAAGCTTTAGCGAAAGCGGACAGCACCCAGTATTACAAGCCGAAGCTTTCTTCGACCTCCGAAGCGAAGCAATGGAGGTAGCGAAGGCTGGCACCCAACACCCAGTACCCAGAATTAATTATTCTCTCAAATGTACAAATTTTTTTTCCGCAGAATCTGCTGTCAATGTATATTGGAAGGAAGTTATTGGACCTTTTTATCAGCATGCAAAAAGAATAAAAACTATTGTGTAACATTAACGGCCAGCTTTTAACTTATCAGGAAATTGCTACATTTGTTCGTTTACCTTTTGTTAATTCCTTTGCAGAATCCTTACTATGCATAAGATCAATGATTTTCTTGTAATGCTTGATAGATACATCGGAGGGCATCCATGGTTTGTATTTCTTCTTCTGGGAACCGGGATCTTTTTTACTCTTTATCTCAGATTTCCACAGTTCAGATACTTCAGGCATGCCATAGATGTTGTTAAAGGCAAATACGATCATCATCTGGATATTGGTGACACTTCTCATTTTCAGGCTCTTTCAACGGCTCTTTCCGGTACGGTCGGAACCGGAAATATAGCCGGTGTGGCTCTGGCAATACATCTCGGAGGCCCGGCTGCCCTATTTTGGATGCTCATGACAGCAGCCATAGGTATGTGTACCAAAATGGTTGAGGTAACAATTTCGCACAAATACCGTGATGTTTTATCTGATGGATCTGTTTCGGGAGGTCCTATGTACTACATGAAAAAAAGAATAAATATTACTACCAGAAAGGGTAAAGTAATAAAGATAGGTGCGGTGATGGGTGCTTTTTTTGCTGCAGCAACTGTGCTGTCATCATTTGGAACAGGAAGCCTGCCTCAGATCAACAGCATCTCCAACTCAATATTTACAACATTCGGAATAAACCATATTATTACAGGTGCTGTCCTTGCTGTACTGCTTGCATTAATAATCATTGGCGGTATTAAGAGGATTGCCAAGGTAACTGAGAAACTGGTTCCGGGAATGGCAATATTTTATTTTCTGGGAGCTCTTATTGTGATTTTCACGAATTACCAAAATATCATTCCCTCGATTGCTGCACTCTTTTCAACTGTATTTACCGGTACTGCAGCAGTCGGAGGTTTTATGGGTGCTTCAGTTGCGTTTGCCATAAACAGAGGTGTTAACAGGGGGCTTTTTTCAAATGAATCGGGTCAGGGTTCTGCCCCTATTGCTCACTCAGCTGCACGTGCACCGGAGCCGGTATCTGAAGGTATGGTCGCAATTCTCGAACCTTTTATTGACACAATAATTGTCTGTACACTTACAGGTCTGGTCATTCTCTCATCAGGGGTATGGACCGAGAAGATTGAAAATCAGTTTCAGAGCGCGGATATGATTTTCCTGAATCAGATTTATGATGAAAACATTCCTGATCAGAAACAACAGGTTATGGATTTTATCAGAAAAGGGGAGGCAATACCTCTTTTTAACGGGGAACTGGAAATAATTGAAGGTAAGATGGTTACATCAATTACTTTGATTTCATCACGGTCGATCGCTGAGGATTTCGCCTTCCTTGATAACAAAATGCCTTTTACTGGGAAGATAAATATTACTGAAGGTAAATGGCAACCTCCCTCATCGTCACTAACCGTAACAGGTAAATCGCTGATTCATAGCGCACCACTTACTGCAGAAGCATTTAAAAGGAGTATTATGGGAGACTGGGGCCAATATATTGTTTCAATTGGACTGCTACTCTTCGCATTTTCCACAGCTATCTCATGGTCGTACTATGGCGACAGAGCTCTTACTTATCTGGTCGGGCCGAAATATGTGATCTATTACCGGATCATTTTTGTTCTGGCTTTTTTCATTGCATCATTTACTGACACAACAATTATCTGGTCATTATCCTATATCACAATTGCACTTATGACAGTCCCCAACCTTATTGGTTTGTGGATTCTCAGAAAGGAAATTAAAAGTACTATTGCCGAATACTGGAAGGATTTTTCAGCTAAACACCCGGGTGACCGAATGGCAATGAGGTTTCAGCAAAAAGGAAAACTGTAACAAACAGAATATCAATAATGGATGGAATAAAGATAATTGCAGAGGGGTATAAAGAACTGTTCGGTAGTGCCGAAATACGGATCAGCGCTTTGCCAAAATCAGGCTCTGACCGGAGATATTACAGGATCATATCGGAAGGAAAGAGCATTATTGGTGCTTACAATAACAACCTCGAAGAGAATGAAGCATTTATAGGATTCACAGCCCATTTCAGAAAAAAATCTCTGCCGGTTCCTGAAATATATGGCTATTTTCCCGACAGGAATATTTATTTTCTTCAGGATCTGGGCGACACGAATCTTTATACCTGGCTCCATAATAAACCTCTTATTTCTCCATTTGACGAAGAAACAAAGGCTCTTTACCGTAAAATCCTCGACAATCTGATTTTGTTTCAGACAGAAGGTATTGAAGGACTAAATCTCGATCTTTGTTATCCTCACAGGAGTTTTGACAGGCAATCGATGATGTGGGACATGAATTATTTCAAATACATGTTCTTGAAACTCATCGCGGTTCCTTTTAATGAGCGACGGCTTGAATATGACTTTAATCAGCTGGCTGATTATCTTCTTGAGACAGGGCAGGATTATTTTCTTTACAGGGATTTCCAGACAGCTAACGTTATGGTGATGAGAGAGGATCCCTGGTTTATCGACTACCAGGGAGGTAGAAAAGGTGCTCCACAGTACGATGTTGCTTCCATGTTGTACGATGCCAAAATAATGATGTCGGAGCCTGACCGTCAGGATCTTCTGGATTACTATATCGGAAGGTTCTGTGCAGTTACAAATGAGAACAGGGAAGAATTCAGGGGATATTATACCGGATTCAGTATGATAAGGCTGATGCAGGCACTGGGCGCATTTGGCTTCAGAGGATTATATGAACAAAAGCCCGGTTTTACAGAGAGCATAGTACCGGCTGTCAGACTGCTGGAACAAATAACTGTATCCGGCGAAAAGGTGATTGGATTACCGGAGTTATACCAGACTATCCGTGCTGTACCCGGTTCAGTAATATTCAGGAAACTGGCTGCCGGAAGTGAACAGGGAAATTAATGAAGAGATGGAGAGTACTTGGATATTTCAAATCAAAGGCTGAATGCAGATGAAGGCAATGATCTTTTCGGCAGGTCTTGGTAAACGCCTGGGAAAAATTACTGAGAATATCCCTAAAGCTCTTATTGATATTAACGGAAAAACAGCACTGCAGCGCGCTGTTGAAAAATGTACTTTACATGGTTTTAACGAGATAATAATCAATGTTCATCATTTTGCCGGGATGGTTGAAAATGAAGCGGAGAGACTCAGACAGCTGGGATACACCATAACCGTTTCCGATGAAAGAAATATTTTGCTTGAGACAGGTGGAGGCTTGTTTAAAGCCAGATATTTCTTTGATCAGAATCCTTTTCTTCTTTATAATACGGATATAATTACTGATTTGGATCTGACAGCACTTTTGGGATTTCATAAAAAAAACAGGGGACTTGCAACTCTTGCGGTACGAAATCGACCCGGAAACAGGTTTTTTCTTGTTGATGGGAAAGGAGTTCTTCACGGATGGTACAACAAAGCAACAGGAGAACAAATAATTTCCGGCAGATTAACTGAAGGACTTACTGAAATAGCCTTTTCAGGAATACATATAGTTAATCCTGAGATATTTAGTTACATGGAAGAAGGCATATTTTCACTAACCAAATTATATCTTCAATTGGCTTCAGATCATAAGATCTTTACTTTCAGGCATGACGGAGGTTACTGGTACGATGTAGGTACACCGGAAAGTCTTGAAAAAGCAAGGAAGGTTCTGAAATCAAGATAGAAGGAGTTTTCTTTCAAAATACCTTGACAGAAAATCTAGTTAATAAATTTTTACATCGATCCTGTATTTTTTAAGAAGGGAATGAAAATTTGTCCGTTGCATCCCGATTTTCCTTGCTGCCTTACTGATATTTCCACCGCCATCTTTTAATGCAGAAATAAGAAAATCCTTTTCAATTTGGCTGACAACATCATTTTTTACCTGTTGTTTATATATTTTAAATTCCTCCCAGGTTGAGGGAATGTCAATTCCTCCATTTGTTCCGCCCGTTTTTCTGATGTTTTCAGGCAGATGCTTTGCTTCAATCATCTCGGCGTCACAAAGTATGGCAACCCGTTCAACAAGATTTTTCAATTCCCTGATATTACCGGGCCAGGTGTATCTCTCGAGAAGTTCGATGGCTTCTGCAGAAAAAAACCTTGCACGAATTTCACTGTTTCTTTTCACATGGTCCAGAAATGTGTTGACCAGCTTAAAGATGTCTTCGTGTCGCTCACGCAGCGGTGGAAGGTGGATGGGCATAACTTCAAGCCGGTAATAAAGATCATTACGGAAATCCCCTGCTTCAACCATCTTTGCCAGATCCTGGTTTGAAGCAGCAATCAACCGAATGTTGATATCCCTTTCCACCGTATCACCCACTCTTCTTAACTTTCTTGTTTCAAGCACCCTGAGCAATTTGCCTTGAATTTCTAGATCAATATTGGATACCTCATCCAGGAACAGGGTGCCGTTGCTGGCAATTTCGAACAGACCCTGTTTGGTTGAGATGGCCCCTGAATAGGAGCCTTTTACATGCCCAAAAAGTTCGCTTTCCAGTAGCGTGGGCGTGAGCGCACTACAATCACATGCGATGAAAGGCTGATTCTTTCGCAGACTTGATCTGTGTATCGCCTTGGCAATGACTTCCTTGCCCGTACCGCTTTCGCCGGTAATTACAACATTGCATTCCGTTGGGGCAACACGCTTGATGAGCGTAAAAACCTTTTGCATTGCCGCACTCTCTCCTATGATTCCTTTAAAACCTTCCTGCAGGTTCAGTTCTTTCTTAAGGGCAATGTTTTCATTTCTCAGATCCAGATGCTGAAATACTTTGTTTACATTGATTATCAATTCATCAGGTGAAAATGGTTTGCTGATATAATCTATCGCGCCCAGCTTCATTGCTCCCACGGCTGTTTGAACGGTAGCATACCCGGTTATGATGATCACCTCGGATTTAATTCCTTTTGATTTGACGGCACTGAGAATATCCATCCCTTCAATTTCAGGAAGCAGGAGATCCAGGAGGATGAGATCATACTCTCCTGACAATGCCTCTTTCAGCCCGTATTCTGCATTCTGCTGGTAGGCCACATCGAAGTTTTCCTTTTCAAGCACTCGTTTGACACTTGTGCCGATTGTAGGCTCATCATCAATGATTAAAATTTTCCTTTTCATACTTTGTCTTGCATTATCCGGCATAATGATAAGGCAAAATCACACTGAATGTTGTACCTTCCCCCTCCTTGCTCTCACATTGGATTTTGCCTCCAAATTGTTTAACAATACCATAGCTGACGCTCAATCCCAAGCCAGTGCCTTTTCCAACAGGTTTGGTCGTGTAAAACGGATCGAATATCTTGCCTAGGTTTTCTGATTTGATCCCACAGCCTGTATCTGTGATAGAAATGCTGAAATGGTCATTCAGGCATCGAGTGCATATCGTAATTGTGCCTTCCTGTGCTATGGATTCCGCCGAATTCAACAAAAGATTCAAGAATACCTGTTGAATGTGATTTTTATCAGCTTGGAAGGATCGCAGCCTGTCATCGTAATTTTCTATGAAACGGATATTACTGAATTCTTTTTGCTTTACGACCAGAGAGACGAGTTGTCGTAATATCTGGTTGATATCCAGGTTTTCTTTATTGGCAGGGGACTGCCTGGCAAAATCGAGCAATTCTCTGACAATCTTGCGGACCCTGTTAGTTTCTTCAATAATGACATTCAAATCCCGGATGTCCTCTTCATCATTGGTCTTTTTTTGTTTCACAAGATGCGCAAAGTTCAGCACAGAGGTAAGCGGATTGTTGATTTCGTGCGCGATGCCGGCCGCCAGTCTCCCGATCGATGCAAGTTTTTCGCTCTGACCGATTTGCAGCTGTGTTTCCCTCTGCAGATTTTCTTCGTATTTTTCAAAAGAATCAGCCATCTGATCGATGGTGCTGCACAATAAACCCATCTCTCCTGCCGGCCTGATCCTGCAGCGAGTACTAAGTTCCCCCTGCATCAACTTCTTGCACATGAGAATAATGCTGTCGATGGGCCGCATCATCCGTTTCATATAGAAAAATGTCAGCAGAAATGCAGATAAGGCAGTAAAACACAGCATCAGAAGTATGAAAAGAATCAGGATTTTCCCGGGTTGTTTGTATGGAGCTTCCAATACACCCACATAAAGAGATCCGATAATACGACCATCGATATCATGCAAGGGCTCATACGAGGTGATGTACCAGTCATTGACAACGAATGCACGATCTGACCAAACTTTCCCGTTTTGTATAACATGGTTGTACACTTCCTCACTGAGCCGGCTGCCAACTGCCCTTTCATTATTATTTAACAATACATTGGTAGATATCCTTAAATCATCAAAAAAGATCGTGGCGGTACCCGCATCTGCATTATCGAAGACCGGATCTTCAAATACCTCCTCCTTAATTTTATCGACTATCTCCTCGTTCCTGTTTAATAAATACCCGCCGAAAAGAATACCAAGTTTTTCATCATCAGGGAGGGATACAAATGGTACTGCTGCAACAATGAATAGTCCCCTGTCCTCGGATTTCCGTGACGAGGGTCTTGCCATTGGTGTAGGTAAAAGCGGGATGGATGCCCTGCCTGATATTTCTTCTCCTTCCCAAACCAGCATCTCAGGAGATAGAACAACCGTTCCCCTGGCTGGTTCCCAGTGTTGTAAAACCTTTTGTATAATAGGAATGTCAGAAATAACATCTCCCCGGCTGTCGGGATTATGCGCCCTATACAATACTCTGCCATTGAGATCAACAAGTGTAAGGATATCTAAGCCGCTATTGATATATACATTCTGGAAGACTTTACCGAGGTCACCTTCAATTTCTTTCTCCAGAGGTGATCCCATCGTCCTTCTTACTGAAACAGCCTGCAATATCTGATATACATTCTCTACGTAATCATCGTATATTTTACGTGCTGAGAAAAGATCGTGACGTATACGTAGCTGGACCTGGTTGATAAAAACTTTGTTCCCGTAAATGCTGATCACAACTGCCAGAATGATGTATGACGATAGAATAATACCGATCGATCCAATTGTTAATTTATTCCGAAGTGTCATAATTTTGGTTATCTGGGATCAACTGTATCCGGATGATCATTGACATTCTAATCCGATTTAATTATTATCAGTAGGTTATGAAATAAAATCTGCAAGTTGTTACAGACTTGAATTTCATAAAACATAAAGTTACAAAATATTGATATACGCAATGATAAATGTGTACATTTAATTATACACTGTATATCAATTCTATGACAAAATTCTTTTAATTATCGCCAGATCCAGGAAGGAATAATTTAGTAAATAATTGATAAAAAGGATAATACAAATTATTTTGGGTATACTGAACATATATGGCATACAAATTGATTTCCATCCTGCGGAATGAATCAAGAGTAATAACACATTAAAAACATAAGAAAATGAACCTTGCACCTAACATTCTGGTAATTGATGATGAAAAACATATCTGTGAGAGCTGTGACAGGATCTTGTCGGATGCAGGTTACAGAGTCGATACAGATATGAGTGGAACAAATGGATTTCGTCGGGCATTAAAAAATCCATATGATGCCATTGTTCTGGACTTGAAGCTGAAAGAATCAGATGGCATGCAATTATTATACGGGATCCGTAAAAGGAAACCTTACGTACCGGTAGTGATCATTACAGGTTATCCTTCTGAAGAGACCAGGCAGAAATCGACTACACTGGGAGTGACAGATTATATTACAAAACCTTTTGAGCCGTCAGAAATACTCGAATCCATTCAAAGGGTTATGCCCATAAAAGATAAAACCATCCCGGGCGTGTCTCAGGCAAAACCTCATTATCAGTATTACGGGACGTCCTGGTTCTATCAATCAAGCGGGTTGGTATGGGTTGGGGGATATATGCCCAATTTGTCGAATAATACCCTTAAATCTGTAAAACTTCCGGATGTGGGAAGTTTAATTTACAGGGGATTGCCTCTTGTCGAGGTGACCCTGGGCAACGATACACGGCAGATTATCCCGTCTTCCATTACAGGGAAGGTAACGCGGGTTAATAAACAGATCTGTGAGTATCCATATTCATATATACTTGAAAGAGACTTCCTTATAAAATGCTGGATTGCTCTTGTGGAACCGGTCAATCTAGAGGAAGATCTAAGGGCGAGCGAAACAAGAAGCATTCTGGTCTTTTCCGATAAAACCAGTGAAGAAAATGAATTCTACTATTCTTTTTTGCTTATCTCTCGATTAATATATAAAGGATATACTATAAGTATCACCAGTAATATAGACAGTGTATTGAATATCCTTTCTAAAGGAGCAACATGGCTGGTTGTGGTGGATGCCAAGAATTTATCACATTCTGGACCGGAATTTGTAAAAAGGATCAACCAGGAATTTCCGGATGTCAAGGTAGTTGTATTCAATGAGTCGGATATCGAGTTTGAAAAACTGTATCGTGGGGGGAAAATTTTTTATTATGGTGTGAATCCGATTTCAAACAACGAAATGGTCGATATTCTTCATTGTGCATTCAATGACGACATAAAAAAGGTCATATTGAAAAACCCGTGTGTATCCAGATTCCTCCCAGATAACATAAGTAAAATCTCCATAATCAACAAATACGGTAAAAAAGTTACCCTCTTGGCTTATAACGATATCCTTAAGATCAGTGAAGGCCTGGGATATCTGCTTACCAAAGACTTGATCGATATGGCATTCCCAGTTAAAACAAACTACAGCAGATTCCAAAAATCTATGGATAATCCTGCGGAGATCTATGAGATTGCCAGGGAAAAAGAAAAAAATGATCGGATCATCATACTTCAAACGAAAGGCCTTGCTAAAATTCCGGGAAGCATGGTGAAGGACATACAGGAATACAATAACAGCAACGCTTCGGGAAATTTATTGATTAACATATCCGTACAACCATCTGCTGAGAAAAACAGGGAAGCTGGTTTTGATAAATATACTACCATCGCCCTCAAAGAGATAATCAAAATGGAGATGATATCAATATAGTTATTAATTAATGGTTCGCAGATGATATAAATGGTTGATAAAATTAACGTAATAGAAACACAGATATCAAAGAAATAAGAAACTTAAGAGGATAAAAGATGAATCCGTTGATACCCTTATATGTTACTATACCGCTTGCCGGAGCTTTTCTTATTATGGTCCTCGGCAGATTTATCAGTTATTTTAATAAGTATTTTGCTTCACTGATCCTTTTATTTCTCGTTGTTATCAGTTTCTTAAGCCTCATTTCAACCGGTGAGGGTGTTTCAGTTTATAAGGCCGGAGGCTGGGAACCGGTAAACGGGATTCCGATTGCGATCTATATGGTTCTCGACTCTTTCACGGCTATCGTTCTGTGCATTATTAATCTGATAGGTTTCCTTTCGGTAATATACTCCATTTCATATATTAGCAGGTACACTTCCGAAAACTATTTCTATGCTTTATTCTGTCTGATGGTAGCCGGGATGAATGGTGTTGTTCTCAGTGGTGATCTGTTTAATATCTTTGTTTTCCTCGAGATATCAGCTATCTCATCATATGCACTGGTTGCCTTCGGAGTAGAAAAGAATGAACTTGAGGCAACGTTTAAATATCAGGTTCTTGGTCTTCTGGCATCATTCTTAATATTATTTGGCATAGCATTTATTTACTGGAATGCAAAAACACTGAATATAGCCGATATCAAGATGGTATTCTCATCCGGCTATAATAAAAGCTATCATTATCTTATTCAGTTACTCCTATTGAGCGGTTTTGGATTGAAAGCAGCAATAATACCATTCCATGCATGGTTACCCGACGCACATTCATCAGCACCATCACCGATCTCTGCGATGTTATCGGGTGTCCTGATAAAGGCAGTTGGCATTTATGTCATTATCAGACTGTTTTTCAATATGTTCGCAATAAGTGAAGGGATGGCGATCCTTATAACAACCCTGGGTACTCTGTCGATGGTAATAGGAGTATTTCTTGCTATTGGGCAGTGGGATATAAAGAGATTGCTGGCTTATAGCAGTATCAGTCAGATGGGATATGTTGTCATGTCGGTCGGTATTGGAATGATACTGGTTTCCAGGGGTATACGTCATGAAGTAGCTACACTGGCAATAACAGGTGGTATTTTCCACCTAATTAACCATGCAGCTTTCAAGAGTCTTTTGTTCCTTAACGCGGGAGCAATTGAATATTCAACCGGAACCCGTGATCTCATGAAAATGGGTGGATTGGCGAAATCGATGCCTGCAACTTCTGCAACCTCTTTTGTTGCATCAATGTCAATTTCAGGCATACCACCCTTCAACGGATTCTTTAGTAAACTGATAATCATTATTGCAGCTGTAATGGCGCGATTTTATCTTCTCGCTACCCTTGCAGCAGTTGTCAGTATAATTACACTGGCATACTTCCTGAAATTCCAGCGATATGCCTTTTATAACGCCAGTCCCGGTAATAATAAGAACTCAGTCAAAGAAGTACCTTTCCCGATGGTATTCAGTATGGTAATACTGAGTATTATCTGCCTGCTGTTAAGCCTTCTGGCATTCCCAGGGATCCGTGAAGCTGTACTTTCACCAGTGACAGATATTCTTATGGATCCGTCAAAATACTTTTCTCAAATAACAGGAATATAAAATGAGATATGTAGCAATTTTCATATTAGCCCTGATCTTCTGGTTCCTGATCACATTCAGGTTCACAGTTTCCAACCTTGTTGTCGGATCAGTTGCTGCAATTT
>Ga0315546_1001142_pt1 | contig 17253 bp, 13 predicted proteins | sample SalMarSW160170MG_FD_203833 | JGI IMG/M metagenome (GOLD analysis project Ga0315546, IMG submission 203833) | Salt marsh sediment microbial communities from the Plum Island Ecosystem LTER, Massachusetts, United States - Salt Marsh Sediment SW1601-170 ... | reverse complement strand
TGGATAAAGCAAAAGAATTGAGCAAAAGTTTAGGTTTCGCCAAATTTATTCCTAAGAAAACTTGGCGTTTTTATTCTAGCTTTAAGAATAAAGGGAGAAAATATCACTTAGCCATGAATCGGCAAGGCGAAGAAATAGTTTTAGCCAGGCCTAAAAATCTTAAATATTTAAACGAGGCTCTGAAAAAAGAAAACGAAATAAAGAAAAAATACGGCACCATGGGAAAATACTTAAACGAAGTCAAGATTAACTGTAAATCGGTTCAGGAGAAAAATGTGTATCTTTCAGCCGAGGGGCTGGTCTTTCCTTGTTGTTGGCTGGCCATTCAGTTATATATTTGGTATTTGCCAAAACGAGGGGCCCAAATATGGAAATACATTGAAGAATTAGGCGGTCTCGACCAATTGAACGCAAAAAAAAGGCCGCTGGCCGAAATAGTTAATGGCAATTTCTTTCAGGAATTTTTACCCTGGAGTTGGCAGCAATCATCTATAAAAAGAGGCAAATTAAAAGTATGTGCTCAAATGTGTGGGGTGGAGTTTGACCCTTTCGGAGCACAATACAAGTAGAAAATGTTAAAACCGGAAGAGATTAGTCAAACTTTTTGTATTTTGCCCTGGATTCATTTATCAACCCGGCCTAATGGGCATCTTCGGTTATGTTGTACGGCTTGCGCTAGTTCGGCTGGTCCGACTAACAAAGGCGGTCGCTTGGGCTACCTTATCAATGAAAAAGGAGCACCGGCTAATTTAAATGTTAGCGACCTTATTTCTTCCTGGAATAATGATTATATGAAGAGTGTCCGTTTAGCCATGCTTAAGGGTAAAATACCGGCCAGTTGTTCAAAATGCTTTAAAGAAGAACAAGCCGGATTCCAAAGCAAACGAATCTGGGAGACTAGATATTGGTCAGAAAAACTTGATTTAGAAAAGTTGATTAAAGAAACAAAAAGAGATGGCCAGGTGCCTCCTCGGATATATTATGTAGATTTGCGATTAGGGACCAAATGTAATTTAAAATGTATCATGTGTTCGCCAAATGATTCCAGCATGTGGGTATCAGATTGGTATAAACTTTATCCCAGGATTAAGAACAAGAATTTAAAAATGTTAATGTCTTGGCAGAATAAGGGACGAGTAGACGGGGCTAGTTATGACTGGTATAAAAATAATCCTCTTTTTTGGCGTCAACTTTATAAACAAATTCCTCATCTTAAACAACTTTATTTTGCGGGAGGCGAGGCCTTAATAATTAATGAACATTACCAGTTACTTGAAGAATGCATTAAAAGAGGCCAGGCCCGAAATATAGAATTAAGATACAACTCTAATGGCATTGATATGCCTGACAAATTATTCAAACTATGGAGTCATTTTAAGAGAGTGAAATTTCATTTTAGCTTAGATTCAATAGAGGGAATGAATTATTACATCCGTTATCCCAGTGACTGGGATAGCATTTTGTCTAATTTAAGGAGATTAGATGAAAGCGAGGATAATATTGAAGTCACTTTAGCTTGTGCCGTCCAAATGCTCAATATGTATTATCTTCCCGAATTCATTAAGTGGAAAATAAGAATGAATTTTAAGAAGATAAATACTTGGCCAGCTGGTGCTGGCTTAATTAATTTCCATTTTGTCTATCATCCAGCCCATCTTAATGTAAAGGTATTTCCTGGATGGTTTAAGAAAGAAATTAAGAAAAAATTTGAGAAATTTTATGATTGGCTGATTAATCATTACCGCCACGATAAAGAATTTATAGAACATCCTTATGGCATCAACAGGATGAAAGGCATGGTCAGTTTTATGGAAAGCGAGGATTGGTCTAAAAGAATACCAGAGTTTAAAGAATATATCCGGCTAATGGATAATATTCGGGGGACTGATTTCAAAAAGGTTTTTCCAGAAATGAAGGATCTGTTGAAAAGAGTTTAAAATTAAAGGGAAATATATGGATAATTTAGTAAATAGTAAATCTTTTTGTGCTTTACCCTTTATCCATGTTTTATTTTGGTTCGGGACGATTGTCAGACCGTGTTGTCGGTTAAATCTGAATATAGTCAAGAGTGGCCATATATTGTCCTTAGATAATGTTGACGAAGTTTTTAAGGGACCGGTGTTTGAAAAAATTAGGACGAAGATGTTGAAAGGAGAACTAATAGACGGATGTGAGCAGTGTTATTCTGAAGAAAGAAATGGTATTACTAGTATGCGGCAGAAATCAAATCGGAACCTGGTTTTTTTAATGAATAGGAATTATAAACCATCAATTAAATTTTTAGAAATAGGATTCAGCAATTATTGCAATTTGCGTTGTCGGATGTGTGATTTCCCCTTAAACAGTTATTGGGATAAGAATGGGATAAATTTAGTATCCCATCTTTATAACAGGCAAAGAAAAGATTTTAAATTCGATTGTAGTAGTTTAAGAGATTTAAGATTCGTGAAGATTGCCATGGGCGAACCCACTTTACATAGAGAATTTAGCCATTTTTTACTAGGGTTAATTGAGTCAGGAATAGATAAAAATTGTGAAATTGAATTGTATACTAACGCAACTCATTTTCCTAATTTAGAGGCGAAGAATTCTTTGACTAAATTTAAAAAAGTGCGAGTTTGTCTTTCAATAGACGGTTATGGCAGAAAAAACGAGTATATCCGTTATCCTAGTAAGTGGAACAATATAGAGATGGTTACAAAAGAATGGTTTAAATTAAGCCTAACCAATCCCAATGTCAACATAATGCTCTTTCCTACTGTTTCAATATATAATGTTATCTATCTTGAGGAACTCATTGATTGGTGGATTGAGAAAGTTAAAAATTTTGGATTAAAAAACACCAAATTTTTTCTGAATTATGTTTTTAAACCAGAACATTTTTCCATTATCAATTTGACCAATAAATTAAAAACACAGCTAATTGAAAAAATTAATGGTTTGGAGAAAAAATATACGAATTCAATGGAGGATAAGTCCGAAATCTTTATTAACTATAATAATATAATAAATAACTTGGAGAAAATTAAGAAGTTATTATCTACTAACGATAAAAATAAGATAGAGGAGTTTTTAGAATTTACTAAAAAATTTGACAAAGTTAGAGGTGAATCATTTAAAGAAACATTTCCGGAATTATATTACTACATAAAATCATATGGAAGATAAAACTAATAATAAATCTTTTTGCGTTTTGCCCTTTATTCATATTATGGTTAAGCCAGAAGGATTCACTAAACCCTGTTGTAGATTTGGCCGGGAGATAAAGGAATTTAAGGATTTAGATAAATACTCAATCTATGATTACGATTTAAACGATATTTTTAACAGACCCGAATATAATAAGATAAGAAAAAAAATGTTAGCTGGCGAAAAGATTAATGGCTGTTATAAATGCTATCTTGAAGAAGATAGTTTTGGAAATAGTCTCCGACAGATTTCCAATAGAGACTATGGTAACTTGCTTAATGAAAATTTTCGGCCAGTCATTAAATACTTAGAACTCGGTTTTGGCAAATTTTGTAATTTACGTTGTCGAACCTGTTTACCTTACATAGATAATTTTAAATATTATAGAATTAAACCAAATGATATATTAAAAAATTATTCTGATGATAAATCGAAAGAAAATAATATAAAGATTAGAGATAATAGTTTAAAAAAGTTGCAAATCATAAAGTTAACCGGCGGCGAACCAATGCTCCATAATAAGTTTATTCCTTTTATGTCGCGTTTAGTAAAATTAGGAACAGATAAAAATTGTAAGATTATTTTATTCACCAATTCTTCCTATTTTCCAACCCCTAAAATAGTTAATCTGTTATCTAAATTCAAAAAAGTAGAAGTAAACTTATCCATCGACGGTTACGGCCAAAAAAATAACTATATCCGCTATCCTAGCGAATGGGTCAAAGTAAAAAAAGCCGCTGTAAGTTGGCTTAAGCTGAGTTTAGTTAACCAGAATATTACTGTTCATTTAAATATTACTATTTCCATTTACAATGTTGTTTATCTTGATGAGATTTTTGAGTGGTGGCTTAGTGAGATTAAAAATATTAAGTTTAGCAAACCCGGAATTAGATTTAGTTTTGTTTTTAACCCGCGTTATCTTTCCATAGTTATTTTGCCTGGGAATTTAAAATTAATAATATCTAATAAGATTATTAACTTAGAAAGCAAATATAGCCATAACTATAATATTATCCGTAACTTAGAAAAAATTAAACAATTTTTAGAATATGACAATAATAAAAGTAATCTAAAAGAATTTTTTAAATTTACTAAAGATATAGATAGGTTGAGAAATGAAAAATTTGAAAAAACATTCCCTGAATTAAATCAGCTTATTAAACAATTTATCGTGTAGAGCAAAGAAGATAAATTTAAATTTTATAGAATTATTCAAAATGAATAAGGCATTTTGTCCCAATCCTTGGATAATGCTGGCTACCAGGACCAATGGTGATGTTAGGATTTGTTGTCAAACTAACCAAGGGCCAACCAAGGGCTTACTTTTAAAGCCGGACGGTGCTCCTTATAATCTAGGCACAGATTGTATTTCGGATACCAGAAATGCTAAACTTATCCGCCAGGTCAGATTAGCTATGCTTCAAGAAAGAAGGCATCCTGAATGTATTAGATGTTGGCAAGAGGAAGATAGTGGGATTAAATCTCGAAGGATTTTTGAAAATATGACGTGGCAGGATGTTCTTAACATTAAAAAGGCAAAAGAGATTACTGATTCTAAAGGAAATATTCCAGAGGATTTTGAGCCTGTTTATTATGATTTGAGATTAGGCAATTTATGTAATTTGAAGTGTAGAATATGTGCGCCTACTGAAAGCTCTAGTTGGTATAAAGACTATGTTGATCTATATAAGAGAGACTATTTCAAGGACACCCACGGCACAGTTAGATTGATAAAAGATAAAAAAGGGGTTTGGTCAACAGAGAAAGATGACTATGAATGGCCTTTGAGTAATAAATTCTGGCAAGAGCTTGAATCCAAAATTAAATACATTAAGTTAATCTATTTAGCCGGTGGCGAGCCCTTGTTAATTAAAAGACATTATGAATTTTTAGAGGAATGCATAAAGCAGGATTGCGCTAAAAATATAAAATTGGAATATAATACTAACATGACCAAAGTTACTGACCGAATTTTAAAATTATGGGGTAACTTTGAAGAAGTTCGCATAGGGGCTAGTCTAGACGCTTATGGCAAGGTGAATGAATATATCAGATTTCCCAGTAAATGGCAGATTATTGAGAGAAGTTTAAGAAGACTTGATGAGGCCACTGGTAATTTTAAAATCTGGATAGCCACTACTGTTCAAATATATAACGTCCTTTATCTACCCGAATTTATAAAATGGAAATTGACCAGCCAATTTAAGAGAATAAATCCAATACGTGCTTACAGACCCTTTATTGCTCTACATCCATTACATACTCCTCCTTTTTTAAATATTAAAGCTTTGCCTCCAAAAGCCAAGATTGCTGTAAAGAGAAAGTTTCAATCTTTCTATCCCTGGTTTGATAACTGGGCAGAAAAAAAATATCCTCATCAGAAAAATAGATTATCTAAAGAAATGCGCCAGCTTCTAAACGGTTATATAAATTATATGAATCAAGAAGATTTGTCTGAGTATTTACCCAAATTTTGGCATTTAACCAGAAAATTAGACGAAATCAGGGGCCAAAGTATAGAGAAAACTCTTCCTGAACTATATGAATTAATCAAGGATAGCGAAAAAATTGAAGATTAATATTTAAAAATGAAAAAAAGTTTAAAGTGGTCAAAATACGATTTCACCAAGATACCTTTTGAGAAAATAGTCAGAGTCGGACAGCGTACTTTATTATATTCTGATTTGTTTTGTGTTAGTTGGATCTTAGGTAGATTTTGTAATTATCGCTGTAGTTACTGTTGGCCCCACGGCCGTTCGGATGTCAGAGACCACCGCCCGACTAAGCTGATTATTAAGACCTTGGACGAAATTAAGCGCCAGGCCAGAGAACGCGGATTTAATTCATTTCATTTTTCCTTTTCCGGTGGCGAACCTACTTTTCATCCCGGTTATTTAGGTATTTTGAAGCATTATGGCAATGATTTACCTAATACCAATTATCAGAGTTTACACATGACCACCAATCTTAGTCCCTCCCTTAACTGGTTTAAAAAATACGCGGCTATTACCAAAGATTTACACCGGGTTGCCGTGACAGCCAGTTGGCATTGGGAATTTGCTCGAAAAGAGAAATTTTTAAAAAAACTTTTATTTTGTATGGAGAATGATATTCATATTACAGTTAACATAGTTATGGTTCCCAAAAGATTCAATAAATTATGGGAAGAAGCCCTCTATTTCCATAAACACGGTATCAATGTTACTCTTAAGCCTCAAAGTGATCCTAAAGCAAGTTTTGTGGTCGATGGGTATACTAGAGAAATGTTGAGGCGATTACGTAAAGGGTTGCCTCAAATGGATTATACCCAGTTTAGATTAAACCAAGAAGGCAAAAAATCTGCTCGTCCCAAGATAATATTTGAGTTTAAAAAGAAATTACCTAGTCAGTATGCAGATGATGACGAAGTTCCACCGATTATGCAGATAGAATGTGCTGATAATCAAGGCAGGAAATGGTATATGGACCAGGCAGAACGTTTTAACGCATTTAATTTTAATAGATTTAAAGGATGGGAATGTTCCTCTGGTTTTCGGAGCATCGTCATTCGAGAACCTCGTGGAACAATAAAAAGAAGTTATGGTTGTCAGGACAAACCGCTTGGCTATATAGAGAAAGGTTTTAAATTATTTAATTCTCCTCAGAGATGTATTACCCCCACTTGTGTTAGTTCAGCCGATTCTAAAATACCCAAGCGGGCTCCCGGAATTAAACTTCCTCTTTGGCCCGGCGATAAAATTTTTTCCGATAATAGCAAAGCAGCAAAATGAAAAAAATATTATTTTATACAGCCAATGGTGTTGGTTTGGGTCATTTACAGCGAAGTCGCTTAATAGTCGAATCTCTTAAAGCCAAAAGCAAAAATACAAAGATAATTTTAACCACCTTATCTCCTTCTCCTTATCAATTCAAGAAATTTTTTGACCATCTCGTTAAACTAACTCCTTTATCTGATAGATTACTTGGAAATCCCTCAGGAACATTCGAGGCCCGTTTAGCTAACGGTCAAAAATTTCTCGGAGTTCTTAAAAAATATAAGCCGGATTTAATTATCGCCGACTTTCATCTTTCCTCCCCCTTTACTTTCTATCCGCTTAATTTCGCTTTAGACAATTTTTCTGTTAAAACTATTTTTATTTGGCGATTAGGAGATATTAATAGTTTTCGTCGGGACTTAGAAAAAGAGAAGGGTAAATTGAATTATTTTCAAGAAATCCTTCTTCCTCACAATCAAAACGAATTAGAAGATTTACTCCCGGCTTCTCTCTTACGGAAAGTTAAATCGGATTCCAAGTTTAAAATTTGCGGCCCCATTTTTAAAAAATTAGCTAGGGATAAAATAAATTTTTGCCGTCGTAAATATAAAATTTCTTCTCGAGATTTTTTCCTTCTTTTGACCATTGGCGGCGGCGGTAGATTAACCCAAAGCTTGAGCCAAGGACGGTGCGAAGAAGCCGATAAAATAATTAAAAATTTTTTAACTGTTTATCCGAGTTTGGTGAAAGAAATCCCTAATCTAAAAACAATTGTTGTCACCGGACCTTATTTTAGAAATTTAAAGAAAAAATCATCGTCTCGATTAAAAATTATAAGATTTGAAGAAAATCTTTTAGAATTAATGAGCCTAGCTAAATTAGTTATTTCACCAGCTGGCTACAATACCTGTAACGAATTAATTCAGACGAAAACTCCCGCTATATTAACTCCTTTATGGCGAGGAGGAGGTGAACAATTTCAAAGGGCTTCTTATTTAGAAAAAAAAGGCGTTGTCAAGGTTTTCGATGGTCAGTCTGCTAATCAATTTTTGGATTTAATAATCAATTGTAAAGAAAATCTAGATAAAATGAAGACAAATTTTAGAAGATTTTCTCCTTATCGACAAAGCAATAATGAAATAGCCAAAATAATTTCCAATCTTTTAAAAAATAATATGGATTACTTTTTAAAAATATCTTCTTTTTGCAATAATAATTGTCTTTATTGCGGCCAATTAGGTAAAAGAGTTACCAAAGATAAGAATTTAGCTGAGATTAGAAAAGAATTGGGTCAAGCCAAAGAAAAAGAATTTAACTCAATAAAACTTTCTTGTAATACTGATTTCAGAAAAGATTTTTTGCAAATCCTTCGATTGATTAAAGGATATAATTTCAAGATAATTCTGGAGACCAATGGGAGAATGTTCTATTATCCGGATTTTTTAAGGAAGGTGGGGAAGTACATCGACAAGTATGAAGTATATTTAAGTTTTTCCAATCCAGGCCTTTGTTACGATATTAGTGGAATCGAAGAAGGATATAAGCAGACTATAGAAGGAATTAAGAACATAGCCAGATTCTCTAAAAAACCGGTCATGGCCAAACTTGTTTTAATGGGACACAATTTACCTTTTTTACCTTATATTGTAGATAAAATAAAAGAATTAGGAATTAATCAGCTGAAACTTATATTGCCTTTTAAATCAAGCGCTGATGATCCGATACCTTCTCTGCCGGAAGCTGCTCCTAATGTTAAGATGATTAAGAGATACGCCCGTCAGAAAGGGATTAAAGTTATCTCAAACGAAGGCCTGGAGTATAATCCTTATATTATTCAAGATTTTGATTTTTTTGATACAAAAAAATCAGAGTTAAAGATTGATTTTAAGAAATATAAAAACAAACCTCAATTTAGCATTATTATCCCGACTTATAATAAAAGAGATAGTTTAAAGTTTGTTTTGAATAATTTCTTTAGACAGAATTATCCCAAATCGAAATATGAAATCATTGTTGTAGACGATGGCAGTAGTGACCAGACTTTGCAATCAATAAAGAAAATAAAACCAACCTGTAATTTTAGATATTTTTATTGGCCAAGAAAAATTAATTTAAAAGGCAAGTTTAATCAATGGGCTAAATTTTATAATCGGGCTGGTTTAACCAGAAATATTGCTCTCAAAGACGCTCAGGGAGAAATTATTTTGTTTAACGACGCTGATATTTTGGTTTCCAAAGATTGTCTAAAAAGACATAGCCAATATCATAATAAATATCCTGATATTATTGTTAGAGGATTTAGAATGTTTTTACCTAAGAAATTTAAGCCCGATTTTAAAAAAATAGAAGATTTTATTTTTTTGGATAAAATCTCTTTTCCTGAAAAAAACGAAATAGACAAAAAACTACATTGCCGGTTGCATAATCTGCCTCGGGAAGGCTGGCAGAGATTTATTCCGGCCAATTTATCTATTAGAAAGAAATATTTAGATAAGCTGGCTGGTTTTAAACAGGACTCTCCTTTTTGGGGTTACGAAGACACAGAATTGGGTTATCGTTTGAGTAAATTGCCACTGAAATTAATTTGGGACGATAAAATTAAGGTCTATCATTTAGACCACCCCAGTCAAACAGGCGATATCTTAAATACCTTAGCTACTTTTTGGATAAATACCAATATTTTATACCGAAAATATTTAGACGAAGAAATTTATAATGTTTACAGAGACGTGATTATGTATCGCCTGGAGGAAATTATTTTAAGGTAAAAATATGTTAATTTTAGCCATTGACACAACTGGTTTCAGCGCTTCCATCGCCTTAGTTAAAGACGGCCAAAAGGTTCTTTTTAATAAAATCAACTCTGGCTTTTTAGCAAACAAGAATTGGTGGGATTTTCCTCATTTGTTGCCCGCTCACCATCAGAAATTTTTAATCAATAATATCGAAAAAATTTTCCAGAAATCTAAAATTAATTGGCCGGATATTGAGGCTATTGCCGTCAGCGCTAATTCAGGCATATATAATTGTCTTTTGATTGGCCTCTCAACAGCCGAGACTTTAGCTTATTGTCATAAAAAACCCTTAATTAAGGTTGACCATATTTTGGCTCACATTTATTCTCCCTGGCTGGAAAGGAATCCTGAAAATTTTCAATTCCCTATTCTGGTTTTTTCCGCTTCAGGCAGCCATAGCGATTTTTCTTTATTGCCCGATCTTAAAACCTGTCAGTCGCTTTATAGTCAGATTCCAGTCGAAGAGAAAGAGGATTCAAAAAGATACATCGGCGTTGGCAAATTATTTTTTCAGCTAGGCAAGATGCTCCACGTAATTAGTCCTCAAGAAAGTAATTTTCAAAAGGCGCTTAACAAATTGTTGAATCTCATGGACCAGGGCCAGCCCAACAAGTTTGATTTTAAAAAGTATTATCAAGGAGCTTTATTTGATTTAGATTTTACTGATTTGATGAAATCTGTTGAGGAAAAAATTAAAGCGAGAAAAAATAGGGCTGGTCAAATCAGTCAGAGAAATAAAAAAGACATTGCCGCTAGTTTCCAAGAATCTGTTACTGAAATAATCAGCGACAAGATTATAAATTTGGCTAAATTATCAAAAGCTAAAGAGATACATCTGGCCGGCGGCATTTCCGAAAATGAATACCTTAAAAGAAAGTTGGATAGAAAGATTAAAAAGGAAAAAATATTTTCTGCCTTGCGCTATCCGGTTAAAAAAGAGTATCGGCTGGATAACGCCGCTATGATCGGCGCTCTGGCTTATTACCAAGAAAAATACCAGATTAAATTTATTAACTTTAAACCCCAAATTAGTCATTAAAAGATTTTATGAAATCCCGAACAATTTTTAAATTACATATTTTTTCATCTTTGCTCGGGAGAATAAGAAAATGCATTTTGAAGAGTTATGAAGATAATTAAAATAGATTATAAAAAACCTGATTGGCAAATTGTGAGAAGAGCAGCCAGAATAATAAAGGAGGGAGGAATTGTTGTTGTGCCCACTGAGACAGTTTACGCTATTTTTGCCGATGCGCTAAACTGGCCAGCAGTAAAAAAGGTTCTTAAGATGAAAAGAAGAGATAAAGATAAAGGATTCGACCTTACCCTATATCCCATTAAGAAAATCTTTGAATATACGGAATCCAATCCTTTAGTTTTGAAAATTCTCAAAAAATTTTCAGACCAGCCATTAAGTTTTGCTCTTCCCAGAAAAAAATCTCTTCCAGAATTTTTGAATCCGGATTATGAAACAGTTGCCTTTCACTTTTTTTTCAGCGAGTTGGATAAAAGACTTTTTAAGTATCTCGACACTCCTATCATTGGCACCAGCGCTAATATTTCAAAATTGCCAGATACCCATTCGGTAGAAAAGGTGACTGAATATTTTAAGCACACTTTTGGTTCTCCTATTCAGCCTGATTTAATATTGGATGCCGGAGAATTACCAAAGCGGAAAACGTCAGCCATTATCGAATTGAATAATCAGAATATTAAAGTAATAAGAGAAGGCGAAATCCCTAAAAAGTTATTAGAAAAAAATTAAGGGCGATAAAGACAAATGAAAAACTCTTCTACAAAAAATAATGAGGTTTGAATTAAACAAGTTCAATTACAAATCATTACCCCAGTTGGCTGAGGCCTTGCGGCAAGACAAAATTAAAAGGATGGAGATTGAATTAACTGATGAAATAGAAGAAATTCCCAGGTTTTCTGAAATGGTGCCTTTTCTATATCGGATATTGGACTACGAACCCTTTTTTGAAATTTGGTTAAAAAATATTCCTTTTTGTGCTGTTAATCCGGGGGCAGTTGACCATATTTTGCCTTCGGATGATGGTTCTTCGGGAGAAAAAGCGAAAGAGTGTCAGAATTGTCTTTGGCAGGAAAGATGCCCTGGTTTCCCTCAGGGATATCTAAATAAATACGGCCTTGAGGAAATTTGTCCAATGCCTGATTTGCCCTGGGAAGTAATGATTGAAGTGACTCCTCGCTGTAATTTTAGTTGTCATTTCTGCTTTAATAAAATTTCCTTTGCCCAAAAAGGTAGAAAGATTAAACCCTTTACTACTGATTACCTCGAAAAGATTATTAATCATCTTGCTCAAACAGGCATCAATACAATCAGATTTACCGGCGGCGAACCTTTTTTAAGAAAAGATATTTTTGAGTTAATAAAATACGCTAAAAATAAAAATTTAGAGGTGAGATTAAATACCAATGCTTCTTTAATCAATAAAAACAATGTCAAAAAACTGAAAGGAATAGTTGATAATATCCTTATCCCTATTGAAGGTTATTCCGACGAAAAAGAATCAAAAATTACTGGCTATCCTCATTCTTTAAAAAAGAAAATAGAAGTGATTAATTTATTAAAAGAAGAAGCAATTCCAGTAGTCCGAGCTGGCACAGTGGCCACTAAAGAAAATATTAATGATTTCGACAAAATTGCCCATCTTGTTTCCCAATTACCTTTGGACGAATGGGAGCTATATCGTCCCATCCCTATTTCCAAAAAAAACGGATTGGATTCAAAACTGATAAACTTGTTAGTGAGGAAGTTAATTAATTTAGCTAAAGAAACTGAAAAAGCGGTATTTATTGCTAATGCCTTACCCTTTTGTGCCATAAAAGACCTAAATAAGATGAATAGTATCAGTAAAGGAGCTTTGTTTGATGACGGACATACCAGATTGGTAATTGACCCGCGAGGATTTGTCAAACCTCATTATTTTATGGATGAGGACATTGGCCAACCCTTAGATATTTTAAGCGCTTGGCACCATCCTTTGGTTGAAAAAATAAGGAATTTAGAGTATTTACCTCAAGAATGTCAGGCTTGTCCTTTTATCTTTAAGTGTCGTGGCGGTAGTCGGCAAGCAGCCAAGCTGTTTTTTGACAGATATGATGCCGCCGACCCTTTAGCTAATTTAAAACAGTATGGAAAGAGTAGACATTAAAATAGGCTTTCGCTGTAACAATCGCTGTAAATTTTGTGTTCAGGGTGACAAGAGGAATTATTTGGCGGCCAAAGATAGAAAAGAAGTAAAAAAATCCCTCAAAGACGCTTACAGCCGAGGTAAAGACGAAGTTGTTTTTACCGGAGGAGAACCGACTCTCCACCCTTATTTTTTGGATTTGGTCAAATATGCCAAAGAGACGGGTTTCAAAGAAATTCAAATTCAGACCAATGGCCGTCTCTTTGCCTATAATGACTTTTGCCTTAAGACAATCAGAGCCGGGGCGACTCAGTTTTCGCCAGCTGTTCACGGCCCTGATGCCAGGATTCATGATTTTTTGACTTCTTCCAAGGGCAGCTTTGTCCAAACAATCAAAGGGATTAAAAATTTAAAGAAATTAAATCAGTACGTTTTAACTAATACGGTTATTACGACAACTAATGCTAAATATCTTCCTCAAATAGCCAAGCTTTTAGTTGATTTAGGAGTTAATCAGTATCAATTTGCTTTTATTCACATTGGCGGCCGGGCCGCTGAAAATAAAGACTGGATTGTTCCTCGGAAAACAAAGATACTTAAATATATCAAAAAAGGGTTAGATATAGGCATCAAAGCCAATAGAAAAGTTATGACCGAGGCTATCCCTTATTGTTTGATGCGAGGTTACGAAGATTACATTGCCGAGAAAGTCATTCCTCCTTCGATTGTTTATGATGCCGGTTTCGTAGTAGAGGATTACGCTCAATATCGTAAAGATAAAGGAAAAGCCAAGAGGCCGGATTGTCAAAAATGTAAGTATTATCAAATTTGTGAAGGCCCTTGGAAGGAATATCCCGAGATTTTTGGCTGGGATGAATTTAAACCGGTAATTCGCTAGCTTGATTTTTATGTTAATCAGACAAAAGTTTTAATTGTTAATCCGCCAGTTTATCAAAATAGATAATTTATTCGCTTCCCCTTAATCGAAGGAGATATCAGAAAAATAAAATTTCCCTTTGACTGGCAGAAAGATAATTATTTAATTGTTGATAAAAAAGGCAATAAATCGCCCTTAGATGAATTCGTCTTAAGATAATTTTTCTTTAAAATTAGTCGGTCTGGCTAAACCTTATTATAAAAAATATAAGGATAAAGAAATAAAAACTTTATTCAAAAAACACCATTTAGATAATGTCTAATTTCCTTAAATACGAATATTATACCGTAGGTAAAAGTCCTTTTGTCTATGTTGGTTATCAGTGTAATAACCGATGTATTTTTTGTTTTGAAGCTGATTGGCGATTTCCTAAAAAATCTACCAATCAGGTTAAGAAAGAGATTGGGATTATCCGAGAAAACTTTGATTTCATTAATTTTATGGGCCAGGAACCGACCTTGAGAAAAGATATTATTGAATTGGTGGCTTATGCCCAAAAACTAGGCTTTAAAGAAATAGGCATTACCACCAATGGCCGCATGTTTGCTTACCCTGGTTTTACCAAAGATATTTTGAAGAACGGCTTGACTCAAATTGTTTTAACTATTGTTGGCCATACTCCATCAGTGCATGATGGACATACCTTAACCAAAGGAAGCTTTGACCAGGCCTTAGCCGGTGTTAAAAATATTCTCTCCCTTAAGAAGCCTGAACTAAGTTTTATCATTAATATTATGGTTACCCGGAGAAACTATCGGGATTTGCCGAAAACAATTGATTTTTATGCTGATTTGGGTATCAAAGAGATAAATATTGGCCATGTTATGCCTCTGAATAAAAAGATAATTCATTCTAAAGAGATAGTTGTCCCGATGTCCAAGGTGGTTCCTTATTTAATTGACCGTCAGGAGAAATATGACCATCGGATAAAATTTTTATTCGTTGAATATCCGGCTTGTGTTTTCCCCAGAGAGTACCGAGATAAGGCCTTTCCCTGCTTGGAAGAAAATCCCCAAAAAAGCAGGATTAAAATATGTCAAGAGTGTCCCTATCAGGACCGCTGTGCCGGAGTCAGCCAGGCCTATTTAAATCTTTACGGCCAAGGAGAATTTAAACTTTAATGAGAAGAAGAAACAAAATCAAAAAAACAGTCATTATTGTCGGCTATCGATGTAATAATCGCTGTCAGTTTTGTAATGATGCCAATAAGCGGCAATTACCCAATAAAACTACTGGCCAGATTAAAGAAGAGATGATTAGGGCTAGAAAAAAGGGGACGACTTACTTGGAATTGATTGGCGGGGAGACAACTATCAGGCCGGATATTTTAGAATTGGTCAGTTTTGCTAAAGACTTAGGTTTCCAAACGATTACTATGTCCACTAATGGTCGGATGTATTCTTATTTAGAATTTACCAAAAAAATGATAGAAGCCGGCTTGACTGACGTCATTTTCTCTATCCACGGCCACCAAGCTAAAATTCACGACCATTTAACCCAATCACCGGACAGTTTTAAGGAATTATTGAAGGGATTGAATAATTTTAAAAAAATAGGCTTCAAAAACATTGGGACTAATACCACCATCGTTAAATACAACTATAAATACTTGCCCCAAATTGGCCGGTTTATTCATCAACAGGGGATTAGAAATGCTGAATTTATTTTTGTTGACCCCAATTACGGAGGGGCCTATGACAATTTTGAAAAATTGGTTCCTCGTATTTCCCAGATCGCTCCTTACGTTAAAAAGTGTTTAGACATCGGCAGGAAAAATAAGCTGCCTCATTGGGCGGTCAGATATGTTCCGCTATGCTATTTTCGAGATTATCTCGACCAAATCAGCGAATTACAGGAAGTAGCTACTTTCCATACCGAGCATTTAGCGCCTGATTTTGAAAATTTTGATGTAGAGAATTCCAGACAGAAGATTGGTCGGATAAAAACCAAAAAATGTCAGGATTGCCAATTATTTAATCTTTGTGAGGGAATTTGGAAAGAATATTTTAAACGTTACGGAGATGGAGAATTTAGACCAATTTTAAAAAATTAATTGGAGGGAATATATTATAATGATTCTTGACCTTCTATCTTTACCAATACTTTTTTTAATCAGTATAGTTGTCAGTTATCAGGATATTAAATACGGCAAGGTGAGTAATAAATGGATTCTTTTGGGATTTTTATGGGGATTATTGATTATTATTTTCTTTATTATTTGGTCTTTTGCTGGTTCGCCAATTACTCGATTTTATTACTTTAATATTTTAGGACGCTCTCCTGATTCTCCGGTGTCTGTTTTTACGGTTCATCTTTCCTACTTAGGAAATTGTCTGGTTAACGGCGGCATCGCTTTAGTTATCGCTTTTCTGATGTGGCGCTTTAGAGCCTGGGCGGCTGGTGATGCCAAGCTTTTTATTATTTATTCTTTTCTGATTCCTTTAAAATATTATTGGAAAACTTATTTGCCTTATTTTCCTTCTTTCGTTTTACTGGTTAATATTTTTGTTCCCGTTTTCTTATATCTTTTAATCAGATCTGGTCTCCATTACATTAAATTTATTCATTGGCGTCTAACCAGACCCAAGTCAGCTGCTCTCTCAGAAAAAGAAAAGGATTTGAAAGAGAAAGAAAAAAAGCCGGCCGATAAAAAGGAAAGATGGAAAAATATCGGAAACATAGGCAAGATGTTTGTTGGTATTGTAGCTATATTTTTAATTTTCAGTTTTTTGGAAAAGCCGGTTAATCAATATATTTCTCTTGACCTCTCTTCTTTACGGGTAATTATATTTTCGTCTTTGATAATTTTCGGCGGCTCGATGGGCAGATTATTCCAAAAGCCCCTCGTTTTCAAAATAATTGTTGTTATTTTAATTGTCATTCTTGGTTACGGGTTTATTACTTCTCCGGAAGCCACTTGGCAAAACCTTTACCAAACAATGAAGATGATGGCTATCTTTATGATTATTTTAGGTCTCTTTAGAAAAATGATTGATTTTTACATTCAGCGGACCAGTCTCCGGGAAATAAAAATAGAGAAACTTGAACCGAGAATGTTTTTAGCCGAAGAAACTTTGAGAGAACTTAAAAAAGACAAAGAATATTATGATGAACATATTAATGTTATCCGTCCGGACGGCTTAACTCTGGAACAAGTTGAAGCAATTAAAAAATGGGCCCCCAAAGAGAAAAAGGGCGGGCTAGAAACGGTTAGCATCTATAAACCGTTTCCTTTTGTCGCCTGGATGTTTTTGGGGGTAATTATTACTTTAATATTGAAAGGCTCCTTACTCCACCTTATTTTAGGGCTGCAATAGCGGTTGTGGATAACCTCTTCCTCCCTAATCCCCCCAAATATTATATAATAAGGAATAGTCACCCTTTCTCCATCCCTTTATGGAGAAATATTAGCCCAAATT
>Ga0315546_1001132_pt1 | contig 17320 bp, 14 predicted proteins | sample SalMarSW160170MG_FD_203833 | JGI IMG/M metagenome (GOLD analysis project Ga0315546, IMG submission 203833) | Salt marsh sediment microbial communities from the Plum Island Ecosystem LTER, Massachusetts, United States - Salt Marsh Sediment SW1601-170 ... | reverse complement strand
GTAATAAGTGACTGAGGAGAACACTCAAGTGTTTCGGCAAGCCGCTGGAGAGTCGCCAAGGTAATACTTTGTTCGGCGCGCTCAATAGCACCAATATACGTACGATGCAAGCCTGTCTCGGCAGCAAGCACTTCTTGCGACCATCCTCTGGCTTTCCTGTTTCTGCGCACGTTTGTGGCAACGATTTTTGCCAAATCTTGTGAGCTCATTGATACAGATATTAAGGATAGATGAATAAATATCTACAGACTAAATATAGCATTTATTTTTTCGGTGAATTGTGAGTAAGAAGCGCTCGGAATGACTAAAAAAATAGTGCTTTTTTGGTCATTTTTTTGTTGACATTGTTTGAAAATATATTAAAATATCCACATGTTTGCCAGCAGGCAAACATAAACTGCCCCTAAGCGGCAGATATAGCGGAGAACCGCACGTTTTCGTATCAGCAGATACACGCCAAAAAGCATCGTTCGTAAATAGTCTTGGAGCGAAACGGAAAACCCTTAGGGGAATTACCAATCATGAGCATCGAGAATCCAACTTTAGCTCACTTTAGGCACTTTAGCTCACTCTTCACTAACTTGCTCTACATCTGTCGAGGACTCTCTAGCTCTGCCACAGGTACAAATCGGCCCTATTTTATGCAAAACAAACCCAATTTTCTGGATGCCCAAATGAACGTAACCTCTATAATAACAGTGGATTATGAAAATATTGCCAATTACAAACTGTGTGAAAACAAACCCAATACGAACCCAATCAAACCCAATTTCCGAAAAGCCAAAATGAAATTAAACTTTTATTCAACAAAGGATTATGAAAATGAACCACGCCTTCAGACTCTGGGAAAACAAACCCAATCAAACCCAATTTCAAAGGCAAAAAAATGCTGCTGTCGGAATATGCCCGATCTGGTGATTCTCCGTCCGAATCTGCGTGCCGCTATGAAACGGCCCTACCAGCGGAGACCGGTTCCCACACCACGGAAACAAATGTCTGTTACGCTCTATACTCTTTTCTACAGTAGGCCGTATTCCTGGAGTGTCTGCCGCAGGATAGTTTTCTTGCTGTCTTCCAGCGGAGTCATTGGCAGACGCAATTCTTCCGACATCATATTCAGCATGGCCATTGCAGCCTTGATAGGTATTGGATTCGTCGCCAGGGTTAGCATACCCTTGCTTAGTGCAAACAGCTTTTTGTGCCATTTAAGGGCCGAGACAAAATCTCCCTGGAGGATTAAATCGGTCATCGCTTTAACGTCCGCAGGAACGATATTTGCCACAACGCTGATAACGCCCTTACCTCCCACTGAAGCCAATGGCAGTGTCAGCGAATCATCACCCGAAATGATGGTTATATCGCAGCGTGCAGTGATTTCACTGGCCTGGTCGAGACTGCCGGTTGCCTCTTTGATAGCGACGATATTTTCAAGCTCAGCTAAACGGGCGATTGTTTCCGGCGTCATGCCGGCTCCGCATCGGCCGGGAATATTATATAGAACTATCGGCAGATCAACTTCCTCTGCAATTGCTTTGAAATGCTGATAGAAACCCTCCTGTGTGGGTTTATTGTAGTATGGGCAAACCTGCAAGGTGGCATCAGCGCCGACTTTTTTTGCGAATGCCGTTAGTTCGATAGCCTCTGCCGTGCTGTTTGAACCGGCACCGGCAATGACTGGCACATTTCCACCTGCTGATTTGACAACTCTTTCGATAACCTTTTTATGTTCTTCGTGGCTTAGGGTTGGACATTCGCCCGTGGTACCCACAGGTACTATCGCATCTATGCCGTTTTCCAACTGGAAGTCGATCAGCTCATCGAGTGTTTCCCAATCAACTTCACCATCCTGAAAAGGTGTAACTAAAGCCACCATTGCACCTGTAAACATTTTCGATCTCCTACATGAAAGTGCCTAAAGTGAGCTAAAGTTACAATCTATAATTTTAGGCACTTTAGGCACTCCAAATTTTATCCGCCGTAGGCGGATTAAGTTCACTTTTGTTTATCAATTCTATCATCTGAGCGGTTGCCTGCCTTATGCCGACGAAGACCGCTCTTGCTATTATACTGTGGCCGATGTTGAATTCGCAAAGTCCCTTGATGTGTGCGACCGGCCCTATGTTTCGATATGTCAAGCCGTGTCCAGCGTGCACAATAAGATTATTTTCCATCGCAAAATCCTTTGCATTTTCCAGCTCTGAGAATCTTTTTTCAATCTCTTTCGCGTTTTTTGCATTAGCATACATGCCGGTATGCAGTTCGACAGCATTGCAGCCGGTCTGGGCCGATGCGGTTATCTGTTCTTTCTGCGGTGCGATAAAGGTGCTTACTAGGATGCCTTTTTTGTGCATTCTTTTAACTACTTCTGCCAGGCGTTTTTTATGCTGTGCACAATCCAGCCCACCTTCGGTGGTTAGTTCAGCCCTTTTTTCGGGAACCAGCGTCACCTGGTCGGGCTTAATCTCTTCGGCGATTTTAACTATAAGCTCAGCCATACACATTTCAAGGTTGAGTTTGCAGGCAACGGTTTCTTTTAGCAGCTTTACATCTCGATCGCAAATGTGGCGTCTGTCCTGACGCAGATGGACTGTGATTCCGTTCGCGCCGGCCAGCTCGCACTCGACCGCCGCCCAGACAGGATCCGGCTCATCGGTCAGACGAGCCTGCCTGACCGTAGCAACATGGTCGATATTTACATTCAGTACAGCCATTTACCCTGCCCTTAATAAAACCGGGTGATTATATCATTGTGTCTGCAATGGGTAAATAAATTAGGCTGATTTCTTTATATTTACTCCGAGGTTTTACATAAACGTTCCATATCCGCTAAATACCGAAGCTCCCATCATCAGGACTGTTATTGCCAAAAAAGCACATATAAGAAAATAAATCAGTCGCACCGTCCATCGGCAAAACTCGACGAGCAGCCACTCAGCAGTGTCGCTATAATTATTAGCGAGGCGTTGAATAGTTTTGTCTAATTCACCGGTTTCCTCGCCGATTTGCCAGAGATTGAGAAAATCCGCCGGCAGCTTGCGAGAGAAACCTTCATAAACCAGCTTTCCGGCCTGTGCGCTTTCGGCTCCACCTTTGAGCAAGTCTGTTATAATGCAATTGCCTGTTACGTCTGTGGCTTTTTGTACAGATTGTGTAATTGGAATACCTGCTTCGTAGAGCAGGTTAAATGCTCGACAGAACCGGCTAATCGCAAGCTGCCGAACAGCCTGGCCTAAACCAGGAATCCAAAGAATTACAGTGTCAAAGACTCTTCGAAGCTGGCCTTTATTGGGCATGAGATGCAAGATTGCTATGATTACCACAACCGGTACATAAAAAGCGGCTAAAGTTCCTAATACTTGAAAAAAAAAGCCGATTACACTGGTTTGGCCCAGAACCAGTCGGGGCAGTGGAATAATGAAAGCGGCAATATGAAAAATCGCAAGCGGCAGCATCAATCCGGAGATGATGATATGCTTTAGCTTGATGCGGAATTCGTACCATTGTGACAGGTGTTTAAAAGATTTTGGCAGATTACCCGACGTTTCCGCCACTTCCACCAGCATGATATCTATAGGAGCAAAAGTCCACGGAAACTTTTTCATTGTCTCCGCCAGGCTGTCGCCTTCTGAGGCGCCTTTGGCTAAGGCGGCAAAGGCCTTTTTTAGATTTCCAGTTGCTCCTGCCGTGGTGGTTTCAAGAGCCTTGAGAACCGGCATGCCGGCATCGAGCATAATCGAAAGGTTGTAATATGCTACCGCGAGTTTTCTACTCATACCCAGCTCTTTGTTTATTGAAGGTTTTTATATGCAAAAATTTCATGTTGATTGTATCGTTATAGTCGTTTGCGGCAAGCAAATTAAAACGCCGGTATTCTATTGCTAAATTTGCTTTGGTCATTTAGCATATCTGCTGTGAATTTGAAATGGCAAGGGTGATGTTCGTAGGAAGGATGCTATGAAGTTAACATGGGCCAATCGGATGACTATCCTCAGGATTCTGCTGATAGTTCCCTTCGTCATTTGTATGTTGAAGATAAATGACCTTCATCTTAGTGCCAACCTCCGTAATACTATGCGGCACATCGCGACGGTCATTTATTTGTTTATGGCAGTTAGTGACGGCCTTGACGGCTATTTAGCTCGTATAAAAAAGCAAACTACCAAATTGGGTGCGTTTCTGGACCCCGTTGCTGATAAATTACTTATCACATCTGCGTGTCTGCTGCTGGCATCAGAGCGAGCAAATGTAGGAGGGTTCTTAATCCCGCCGACTGTGGTTGTTTTGATAATTGGCAAAGACATATTTTTGCTGCTCGGTTTTGTAACTGTTTATTTTATCACGTCACAGTTTCTTATCGCCCCGGCATTAATCGGTAAAATTGCAACAGCCTTGCAGTTATCAATGGTGGGGGCGATTCTGCTTGCTCCTGAGATTTCCTGTTTTATACCCGGCTGGATATGGTTCTTGCGTTTCCTTTGGTGGTCGGCGGCGGTAGCTGCTATTTTAGCGACTCTTATTTACATTCGCAACGGAAGTCGATATATTGAAAGGTATGAACAGAACCAGAACGAGAAATCCGAAATCCGAAGCACTAAATTCTAAACAAATTCAAATGACCTAAATTCAAAATCCAAAATGTTTTGAACATTTGAAATTTGATTTTTTGATATTGTTTCGGATTTCGAATTTAGATATTAGGATTTTTTAGTAAATATGGCGCAAAAAGGAAAATTTCTAACGGGGTTTAGTGAAATACCGGAGATTTTAGAAGACCTTCGGCAGGGCAAAATGATAGTCCTTGTCGACGATGAGGATCGTGAGAACGAAGGGGACTTGGCCTGCGCCGCTGAGAAGGTGACACCGGAGATTATTAACTTCATGGCCAAGTACGGCAGGGGGCTTATTTGTCTGCCGCTCACGCCTGATAAATGTGATTCGCTCGGCCTATATCAACAGTCTACTGAAAATACTGCCAGGTTTGGTATAGCATTCACGGTCAGTATTGACGCCGCTGAGGGCGTAACTACCGGAATAAGTGTTGCTGACAGGGCCAGAACGATTCAGGTGGCGGTAGCTGATGGTGCCAAGCCGAGCGACCTTGACCGTCCTGGCCATATACTTCCACTTCGAGCCAGAGGAGGTGGAGTATTGGTTCGCGCGGGGCAGACTGAAGGAGCGGTTGATTTGATGCGGTTAGCGGGTCTCAAACCGGCCGGCGTGATATGTGAAATAATGAATGAGGACGGCACGATGGCACGGGTGCCGCAGCTTCTGAAATTCTGTGAGAAGCATAATCTCAAAATTGTCTCTATTGCCAAGCTTGTTGAATATAGGTTGCAGCGTGAAAGCCAGATCGAGCGAATTGAATGTGTGAACCTGCCGACCGACTATGGTGAGTTTAAGTTGATTGGTTATGAGAGTATAACTTCGCCCGAACCACACCTTGCACTATGCAAAGGCGGCGTGGGAGACCTTGATGATAATAATATACCCATTGAGCATGATGAGCCGGTATTAGTAAGAGTGCATTCGGAATGTATGACGGGCGATTTGTTTCATTCACAACGGTGTGAATGCGGTTATCAGTTAATAAACGCAATGAAGATGATAGAAAAGACCGGCAAGGGGGCGCTTATTTATCTGCGTCAGGAAGGCAGAGGTATTGGTCTTAGTAATAAACTCCGTGCTTATAAACTCCAGGAGCAGGGACTTAATACAGTCGATGCTAACATAAAGCTCGGATTTGTCCCTGACAGGCGGGATTATGGAATCGGTGCTCAGATATGTCGTGATTTGGGACTTAAAAATATACGAATACTGACTAATAATCCCAAAAAAATCAGTCGCCTTGAGGTTTATGGTATTAAAATAGTCGAGCAGATACCGTTAAGGGCTGCGCCGAGCAAGCACAATATTGACTATTTGAGGGCCAAGAAGTACTATCTCGGTCATATACTTGATGAGGATCTATAGTTTATGAAATTGATTATTGTAGTATTGCAGATGCTCTTTTTTTTCTGTGTTTTAGCCCAAACAGGCTGTGAGCAGCTGCAATTAAATACAGAACCACAAGCTAAAGTTGACAAAGCTCATAATGTTTCTGAATCATCTATCAATATTGCTTACAATCCGGTTAAGGTTGAGGTTACGCTTTTAACCGAATTTGTCGGTACTTCCGGAGCTGAGGGGACATCAGAGGGTTCCCGCGTGACGGGGTCTAAAATAAATGTTTATGTGAGCTTATTAGACTCATTTGGCTGTCAAATGAAGTCGCCGGGTGTGTTTCGGTTTGAGATATATGAACATGTTCAACGTTCAGCCGAGCCAAAGGGAAGAAGAATTGCTATTTGGCCGGATACCGATTTAATCGACGCCGCCGAAAATAACAAGTACTGGCGGGATTTCTTAAGGGCCTATCAATTCAATCTGCCTCTTGAGTCAACCGACAACCAGAGTTATATATTGCAAGTGACATTTCTGTGCCCAACCGGCAAACGGCTAACAGGTGAGTTTGCCCTTAAACGCACAAAATAATATTTAGGTCATCTGTACAAGCATTGACATCGCTTTAATATTTGCCTGCCGGGTTAAATTACATTGACCGGAAATGCTTAATCTGCGATTATATCTCTGAAGATCCCCAAATAAATTTGGGTACGTTTTTAGTCTGGGTAAAACCATCCCCAAAGCCTTCGGCTTTGAGGCTGCCACGCATTCTCGATCAGTTTTATTGGGTGGCAGCCTCAAGCGCAGGAACCCGCAGAGCGGGGTCCAAGCTTGGGGATGGTCATGTATTTCATATCCGGCTAAAAACATGCAAATTTGGGGGCTTAATATTTAGTCCGCTTTTGTTGGATTCTCAGTGGTAAAAACAGTTTTTATCGGAACTTCTTACAATGAAATTGGTCTAATTAAGAGGAAAAGGCGTGCACGCTGAAATGGCACAGATTGATATTGCTGATGCTATGCTTGTAGAAAGGTGCAGGCAGGGCGATTCTGCTGCCATGGAAAGGCTTATACTTAAGTATCAGAATCGCATATATAATGTTATATTGAAAATGTGCACAAATCCCCATGATGCTGCGGAACTTACACAGGAAACATTTGTCAAAATAATACAGAGCATAGCTAAATTCGAGAGCAAAAGCAGCTTTTACACCTGGGCTTTTAGAATCGCTGTTAATTTGACTTTGAATTATTGCCAACGAAATGCCAGATTTGAGTTCAGAAGCCTGAATTCCGGGGATTGTGAGCGCAGCAGGGAAGGGACGCAGGCGTTAAGTGAATTATTGAGCGATGATAGCTCACCTGACCCGGAGAAGGTGGCTCAGAATAAAGAGCTATGCGAAATCGCAGTTCGATCATTGATGAAGCTGGACGAGGAGCAAAGAGCTGTGGTTATCTTACGGGATATTGAGGGCATGAATTATGCTCAGATCGCGGAAGTGCTGCAGGTCAAGTTAGGTACGGTTAGAAGCCGGCTGAGCAGAGCCAGAAGCAGACTGAGAGAAATTATGGAGGTCATGTTGTGATGAACCGGCCAGATCAAAATATCGATGAATTGCTGAACAGCTTTATTGATGGAGAGCTGACAGACAGTCAGCGTGCTGATGTGGAACGGCTGATAGCACATAATCCGCAGGTTGCACAAAGACTGCGGCAGTTTCAAAAGACTAAAATGCTGGTCAGCTCTTTACCTCATGTTAAGCCACCGCGTGAGATGGTCGAGCGGATAAAAGCTTCGCTGGCCGCAGAAGCACTATCGGCTGAGCGATCTGTTTACTTTGACGAGCGGAAGGGAATGAGACAGTTGATGCTTCGCAGGGTTTTGGCTGCTGCTGCTATGATTGCGCTTGTAGCTGTTTTGGGAGGAGTAATTTATTCTATTATTGTTCCTGAAACTGTCTCTGAACGCGCGATGCTGACGGTTGCCGATGTGAAATCCTTGTCGGATATAACTACCGCAGCGGTATTCAGCGGCAGACTCGAATTGAAGGCAGGTGTCTTGGCTGCGGTTGATGGATTTATCAACAGATCGATAGAGGATAACGGCCTTTCAGATTATGTTACTATAACACGTCAGCCGAGTAACAGATTATATTCGCTCAACTGCAGCCGGCAGGACTTAAGCTTATTGTTAGCTGATTTGCAGGGTATCTGGCAGCGGTTTGGTTCAGCTACGTTATACGTTGATACAGAGCGGTTCAATGCGCCGGTGGTTGTTAATGCGGTTACTTCTGAACAGACTGCTGAGATTGTTAACCAGGACAATCCTGAAAGGTCTATCGAGGTGGCCAGAGACTTTGCCGTCTTGAACAATATGGCTCAGCTTATGCCGGGCAGGCAAATCTTGGCTGCTATCGATGATAAAGGCGTTGATTTAATCCCGATACCTAAGCCTGTTTTAACCGGAGACCGTAAAAAGACCGTAAAAACAGTAAGTACACCCGAGAGCAAGCGAGATGTGAGCCTGACGATTGTGGTCTTAGGCAACGAATAAGGAAATTGAGTTAAATTCTAAATCCTAATATCGAAATTCTAAACAAATCCGAAATTCAAATTACCAAATGACTAAAACGTTTTGGATTTTGTATTTTGATCATTTGAGTTTGTTTAGGATCCATTCTACTTCACTCAGGACAAGTTTAGGATTTCGTTCTTCGGATTTTTCTGACAGAAAATTAAGGGATGCTTGAGATAAAAAACTGCTGCTTGATAGTTGTCGATGTGCAGGGAAAGCTCGCACAACTGATGTATGACAAGCAGGCACTATTCAAAAATATTCAAATCCTTATTAAAGCTTCTAAAATTCTTGATGTTCCGATTCTTTGGTGCCAGCAGTGCCCCGATTCTCTCGGCCCGACAATCCCAGAGATAGCAGAGCTTTTAACGGACAATGAGCCTGTCAATAAATCGAGCTTTAGCTGTTGTGATGAGGAAACCTTTAACACTAAATTACAAGCCCTGAATCGCAGATGCGCTCTTCTCTGTGGAATAGAGGCTCACGTCTGCATTTATCAAACAGCCGTTGATTTACTCCGTAAGGGTTATGAGGCGAATGTGATTGCCGATGCTGTTTCGTCAAGAACGCTGGACAATAAAAATATGGCAATCAGCAGAATGACCGATGAGGATGTCAAAATTAGTTGTACGGAGATGGCCTTATTTGAGCTATTAAAAACCGCCGAACATCCCCAGTTCAAACAAATCGCTAAATTAGTCAAATAGTGGCATTACAGGCAGTGCTGTTACATCAAACGGTCCTGTTTGGCTTATAAACCTGCAGATTATGAGTTGATCAATGCTTTTCTTCAATCTATCTCAATCCGTATCTTAAAATTCTTGACTTTCTGAAGCGGGAATCTTACAATAATCTGTACTTCTGCCGAGATGATACGTGTGTCCCGATTGACTGTGGTTAATTATTGCAATAGGTCATTATGCCCGCGCAAGCGAGGGCATGGTATCCTGCTTATGAAGATAGCAAAGCCATGAGAGCGATTCGATATAGCGCAGTAGTGCTGGTAGTAGGGGTGTGGGTAGGTTCCGCGGCGGGACGATGGGCTTCGCCTACTTATGTTCCGGCGGAAAGACTCATCGAGAATGCAACGGCCTACATCAAGGAAAACCCAAATGATCCAAGCGGCTACTATACGCTGGCACGAATTCATTACTTAGCCTTTATTAACAAGGCCTTTCTCGTGGGGACATTCAATGAGGGCACTCCACCCCGGATTATTCCGTATTCTTGGTGGGAGAATTACCTGGGAAGCGCTCGGTGGGCGGAAGCTAAAGAGATCGCACTGAAAGAATTTGGATGTGAATCGACAGCCGAGCTTACGGATGCGAATAGGACGGAGTTCTGGCAACGTGTATATGCAATTGAAGATGAGCTTGAAAAGCAGGGCTGGCAGCCGGAACGGCCAACGGACGAACAGCTTGTTGGGCACGCCGCCGCAGCCGAGTGGAATTTCTACAAGGCGATCGCTCTCGACCCCAATAACGCCTTGTACTACCTGGGACAGGCAAGCCTTGGCGAACAATATTTAGAGTTTTTCAAAGAGACAAGCCTGGCACCAATGCCACTGCAACTCAAAACTATCCTCATGAACGAAGTGAAAGAAACCTACCTTTTGGCTTACGAACTGTCGATCCAGGAAGACCTTGAGTTGAAATATCTGCCGCTTGAGGGTTTGCGCGGTATAATCAGTTATGAGGCGGGCAGCGCCTTTGTCCGCCTGTGGGAAGCCGAGGGACAGATACCTCTGGATGTACAGGAGAAAATCAACGGTATCAAAGCCAATTTGGCGACCCTTGAGGCTCTGCGGCCAGGGGCGATTACACCGATTATATTCAGCCTGAAAGAAAATTCATCGCTCGCGGAGCTGCTTGTCCCCACGCAGTTTGTGCAGTTCGATCTGGATGGTGACGGCGTTGCTGAGAGACGACCCTGGGTCAAACCAACAACCGGTTTTCTTGTATGGGATGGCAACGGTGATGGCCTGGTGACATTGGGCAGGGAGCTTTTCGGCTCGGTTACATGGTGGCTGCTCTTACCGAACGGCTACCGCGCTATGGATGTGCTGGACGATGACCGCGACGGCTTTCTGACTTACGGCGAATTAGATGGAATTTCGGTCTGGTTCGATCGCAACTCTAATGGCCGGTCTGATATGGGAGAGATTGTTTTAGCAGAAAGCCTTGGGATTACAGCAATCGCGACGCGACCAAACGGTTACGACGGCACATCGCCAATGCGCACATCCGGACTGCGGCTCAAGAACGGTCGGACCCTGCCAACCTACGACTGGATCGCTCCATCAGTCCAGTCACAACAAGAACCGTCATTACATTAAATCCCAAATCAGAGAGAAGAGTCATTTCATACAGTTTTGCCGGACGGAAGCATGGTGACAAAAAAAATTGCAAAAATATTTATTTTTCCGCTTGACAGATTCTACAGTTGTCGTATATTCTCTATGCGGATAGAATAAGGAGGTAAATATATGGCTAAATCGCAAGAAGAAAAACGGAGCCGCGACCGTAAGGGAGCGGTAAAACGAGAGACGAAAGAAAACATGGCAGAGCTGACTGAAGCCGAGTGGGAGATAATGAAAGTGGTCTGGGACAAGCAGCCATGCGCAGCGGGTACAGTGCAGGAGATGCTGGCAAAGAGCAGAAACCGGGCCTACAGTACGGTAAAAACCACGATGGACAGGATGGTAGAGAAAGGATTTCTGAAGATTGAAAAGATTCGCAATCTGCAGCTTTTCCGTTCATGTATAAGCGAAATTGACGCCAAACGTGGAGAATTCCGCAAGATGCTAAAACGTGCCTTCAATGGAGCCCTTACTCCTATGATGCAGTTTCTTATCGAGCATGAGGGCCTTTCAAAAAGTGAAGCTGCCAAGCTTCGTCAGTTCGTCAGCAGGGCAGGCAAAAAGTCGGAGGCCAAGAAATGAACTCGGCAATTAATAATTTCTTAGTGAATTTAAATAATATTGGAAAAGTGTTTTGGCAATATTCAGCTTCTGCATTTATCCAGTCCAGCGTGCTGATTATTTTGCTATTGATTGTTGATTTTATTCTTAAAAGGCGCGTGCGAGCTGTATTTCGGTATTGTGTCTGGATGCTGGTGTTTGTCAAACTTGTTCTGCCTCCATCTTTTTCTCTGCCCACCGGAATCGGGTATTGGTGGGGCGGTTTTGAAAAAGGACCTGTAATATCCACGTTAGTCCCCGACTTGACCGGGGAAGGACAAGAAACGAGAGACGATGGACGAGAGATGAGGGGTGAGACGCCATCTGCTGTAACCTCTAAAGCCGAGCTGTCTAAAGTGATTACTGAATCTGCCGCTCAGACTCCAGCCGTACCTGATGTTTTGAGTTTGCCTCAGCGTCCGCCTATGATGGAGACGCCTTTATCCTGGCAGGCGGTTGTTTTTGTTCTGTGGCTTGTCGGCGTATTGATATTTTCGGTACTGCTTATTCAGCGTGTGTTTTTTGTCAGAGGGCTTATTGCTCAAAGCAGCCCCGCCGAAAGCTCGTTATGTAAAGTATTGCAGCAGTGCCGGCAGCAGCTTGGCCTGCGCCGGAATATTCAAATAAGGCTGTCAGATAATACATCGAGTCCTGCTGTTTGTGGTTTGTTTAGGCCGGTTATTTTGATGCCAAAAACGCTTCTGGCAAAATTTTCGCAGGATAAGTTAAGGGCGGTTTTGGTTCACGAGCTGGCTCATATAAAAAGAGGCGATTTATGGGTCAATCTCGTACAGACTATTTTGCAGGTTATTTATTTTTATAATCCGTTTGTCTGGCTCACCAATGCCACCGTCCGCAGGATTCGTGAGCAGGCCGTTGATGAGATGGTGCTGGTCGCGCTTGGGGCGGAGGCTAAAAGTTATAGTAATACCCTTATTGATATTGCGGAGATGGCCTTTTGGCGGGCTAATTTCAGCCTGCGTCTTATCGGCGTAGCCGAATCCAAAAAATCGTTAGAAGGGAGGATTAAGCATATATTAACAAGGCCGATGCCAAAAAGTGCAAAGCTTGGCGTTTTGGGCCTGCTGACTGTTATAGTCATGGCTGCCGTATTACTACCGATGGCAGCGGCAGAAGACAGAGGACAGAAGCCTGCCTTGAGCGAAGTCGAAGGGACAGATGACAGAGTGGAAAAACAGTTCGTAGCAACGTTGCCTAATGGCGTGATGATTGAGCTTATTGGCCTCTGCGAGCATCCAAGCGAGGGCAAACAATGGTGGAGGCCGGATGGAATAATTTTATCTCAAGCACCTTACCACACAACCGGAAGTCAATCAACCGACGAAAAGGAAGGCTATGTATATTACGAGTTTGCTTTAAAGCTTAGTCACCCGGATAGAATGAGTTATTTCTGGATGATACCTGGAAGTGGGCATGGATCCGACACCGGCTCGCCCAGAGATGAAAGTGGACATCAAATTCAGGCATTGAAAGCCTATGCAACAAATCTGCTGAGAAAACAAAAAATCACAACTGTTTGCATTGGTACAACTGCTGCGGAATGGCAAACCATTGTTAAATATAAACCGGAGGATCTTGAAGAAAACTATTCAGTAGATGAATTTGCAATTGCTTTTGGCACTGCTTATTTGAAAGGAAATCAAACATTATTACCCGTAGTTCACAATTACAATCTAAAGAAAAGGCAGTATGCTGTTCGAGTTATAGCGATAACAAAATCCGGTCAGGTCAAAACGTCCGGTTACAGTGGCAGCGGTGGAAATAAACTGAACAGTCTGACCTACATCTTTAATGAACTGCCATTAGAAACTGTAAAGGAATTTCAGTTCCAGACTCGGCCGTATAAGTGGATAACTTTCAAAAATGTTTCACTTCAGCCAGGCGTTCAAACCGATGTGCAAATCGAAATGGAAAAACCCGATGTGCAGGATGAGATTGAGCCGATTGGAGAGAAAGAACAAGCGGCAGATTCGGTCAGCTATGCCTGGCAGCGAACAGACCGTTATGTTCCACCTAATCCGGAGGAATTTTTTCCCGACGATCCGCAGGGCGGCAAACAGCTTGATGCCTTGTTCGATGCTGTAGATAAAGACAGACGAACTGACAAAGAGATTCTATCGACAGTACGACAGGGCTTTCGCCGAACCACTCAGCACCGTACACTAACCCTCCGCTGGATCGGCAATAAGTACATCTGGAACAAGCAGCCGCAGAATCCTGAGGCGGTCGAGATAATGTATCATGCAGTACCGATGGAACGGCATTACGCGATTTATTTCGGCCTGTCGGTTCTCCAGCCAAAAACACCCAATGTTATGCGCACGCTCGCTGAAGTCTGCATGCAGGGCGAAGATGTAGGCCGAATCACCTGGGGGACACGTTCACAACGGGACGAGCTGGTTTCTTATATTGAGCCGTATCTTGAAAACGAAAATGAAGAAAAACGTGAGATGGCTTCTATTTTGCTAAAGCATTTTCGCGGCGAAATCGATTTTGAGAAGTGGAAGCGAGAAAAATTTTTGGAGCAGAAAAAGATGGAGTTTGGCGATAGGCTGCCCGAGCTTCGCAATCAATTATTAGCCGGAGACAGCCAGACACGCCGGGAAGTTCTTGCACTTATCCAGGGAAACGGCATTGGTTCTCTTCTCGATGATTCCTTCCTGGATGCTATGAACGCCTGTGCCGAGGATGAGGACCCTGCAATACGTAGCAGAGTTGCCAGAATTGCGGGTAATAGATGGGTGTGGAGTGGAGAAGAAAACGAAAGAGCAATCCAGTTGATGCTCAAACTGTCCAGGGACGAAGATCGCGATACCCGGTACGGAGCAGTCTATCATGGACTCTCGACGGTACGCAACAAAAGCGAGGCTGTTGTCCGCCGGCTTGTTGAGTTGGCATTAGCCGACCATGAAAATAATCTTTATGGTCGCATTGTCTGGGGGCTGTCCGGACCGATGCGAGCTGATAAAGAGCTGTTGGAGCGAATATTGGCTGAACAACTCGATGAAGAAAAATCCGAGCTGCACCATCAGGCTGCTCTTTACCTGCTTTATAGGGATGTGTTGAAGACAGAACCTCCCCGCGATTGGGATTTTGAGGAGGTGAAAGAGCATTACCCTGAAGACGTTTTTATGGTCTATTTTTCTGCGGAGGAATCATTTCAGCCCGAAAGCGAAGATGAGCTTTGGGAAGAATTCAGCAAGAATCTGCCGGACAGTATTGATGTGCAACGTCTGCCTAACATCAATCCGCGACAACAAAATGTTATCTTTTTCAAAGTCCGTGGCGAAAAAGCAAGTGATGCTGTAAAGAAGATAATCGAGAACAATCCAAACTTGCGTCTCGGTCAGGTAATACCATTTTCCATCCAAATGCAATTATTTTTTGAGGAAATGCAGGGACAAGTGAAGGCTAACAAAGCTGAAGCGCAGGTCGAGGTATTGAAGCAAATAGAAACCATCACGGATGTACTGATTCAGGCATTCAACGCTGGAGACATCGATACAATACTATCCTATTACACTGATGATGGAATGTCGCTGCCGGATCAGCATGAGGCTGCCATAGGTAAAGGCGCTTTGCATAAGCTTCAGCTCGAAGCCAGGGAAGAAGGTGTGAAGATCCATTCCATCAAAGGATTGGAGCAGCAGGTATGGGACTGCGGTGACTTCATATTCGAGGCCGGCCGATGCGTGGCGTCATTGAAGAGTCCAAAGCTGCGGTATCTGCTAAGTGACTGGCGCAAATACGTGACGGTCTGGATCCGACAGCCGGATGGCTCGCTAAAAATCAAACTCGACTCATGGAACCCGGATGTTATCCCTGCCTCCGAAGGCGCTTCCGATTCTACAGTTCCCGTAGTGACGGTCGTCGCGAGCGAGACACATGATAACGGTATGAATGTCATATACGAACAGATCAAGCAATATGAGGTGAGCTTCCATAAGATGTTTATCGAGCGTGATTCCAACGCAGCAACAAAGTTCTATGCCGATAATGCTGTCTTAATGCCATGGGGGACTAACATGGTCAAAGGCAAAACAGACATCCTGGAGCATATCAAGAAGGGTATGAATGAATCACCGCTTGTAGATATGAACCAGCATGTTGTGCATATTGAGGGAAACGACCAGATGCTCTTTGCGGTCAATCTGTTCTCATGGACGTTTAAGGATGAATCTTCGGGTCAGAACGTAAATATACCCGGCAAAGGGGTCCATATTTGGAAACGCCAACAGGATGGCTCCTGGAAGATACTGCTTGACTTGCACAACCCAAGTGTCCCCATGCAGCAGTAGTGACATTGATATTTTATGCGAGGATTGCGACTAAGCTGATTTCTTTTTGTCCTTTGTGCTTGACTCAGCTTTTTCGCTGGATTTTGATTCTTTATTTTCGGCTTTAGTTTCCTTCTTGTCAGCGCTTTTGCTGGTTGCGTTTTTCTCCTTCTCCGCGGACTTTTTATAGCTTTCGCTTCGGTAGTCGGTTTGATAGAAACCGGAGCCTTTGAAGATTACGCCGGCGCCGAGGCCAATAAGTCGTCTCACGCTTGTCTTACTGCATTTTGGACACCTGCGAATGGGCTTGGCGGTTATGCTTTGAAACCGCTCAAACTTGCAACCACAGCTCTCACATTTATATTCATAAGTTGGCATCTTTTCGTTCCTCGTATCTCGTATTGCATCGTGCGTATATCGTATTTTGTAGTACGCAATACGCATCACTCAATACGCAATACGGTATTACTGAGTATCGGTTGTCTCATCTTCTTCTACTAATTTTTGTTCAGATTGTTCGCTCTCTTCTGTCGGCAGCTTGTGGCCAAGCCACTTATTGACGACTACTTTGCTCGGCCGAATGACACGTCCGTTGAGTTTGTATCCTCTCTGAAATTCTTCCAACACGAGATTATCCTGTTGCTGCGGCTCGGTTTTTCGAAGCATGGCCTCATGCAAGGCTGGATCGAATTTCTCGCCAAGCGCTTGTGTCTGCTCGATGCCGTGCGATTTCAGGATATCGAGCATTTGGTCGTAGATTATCTTGATTCCTTTAATAAGAGAGTCGATATTTTCAGCCGATTGAGCATTTTGGAAGATGTGCTCGAAATTATCCAGAATCGGTAGCAGAGATTTTATTATCTTTTCCTTTTCGTAGGCAATAGTGTCACCGATCTGTTTGGGGACACGCTTTTGGAAATTTGCATAATCGGCACTTACACGCAGCAGCTTCTCATGCAGCTTTCGAAAAAGCACACCTTTTCTTAGAAGTCCTTCTCGTACCGGCTCGGCTTGCTCCTTCGGCAGAGAGCTTATCAGGTCATTATCATCCTCGGTTATGAACGTCTCCTCGAATTGCTCATCTTTCTGCTGGAGCAGCTTATCCAACAGTTGATTGAAGTCAACTCCGCCGTAGGTGGACTCGGCTTGCGTCTCCGGCTCTTTTTGTTCTTTTGATTCTTCTTTTCTTTTTTCTTTCATAAGCTGCTACCAAAATGTTTTTTCAGTTTTTCGAAGAAGTTTTTCGATTTAGGAGAAACGGCTGTGTTTTCAGTCTTGGCAAATTCTCTTAGCAGCTCTTCCTGCTGTGCGTCCAGTTTGGTTGGTGTTTCAATAATAATTTGTACAAGCTCGTCGCCGGTTCTGTGTGTGCGCACATCCGGCAGACCCTGGCCTCTGATTCTGAAGATGCTTCCGTATTGCGTACCCGGCGGGATTTTTAATTGTCGTGTTCCGTCCAGGCTCGGCACATCAATAGTCACTCCTAATGCAGCCTGCGTAAAGCTTATAGGGACAACAGCAATAAGGTTGTTACCGTCACGA
>Ga0315546_1001127_pt1 | contig 17376 bp, 16 predicted proteins | sample SalMarSW160170MG_FD_203833 | JGI IMG/M metagenome (GOLD analysis project Ga0315546, IMG submission 203833) | Salt marsh sediment microbial communities from the Plum Island Ecosystem LTER, Massachusetts, United States - Salt Marsh Sediment SW1601-170 ... | reverse complement strand
TTTTTTTCTTGGCGCTCTTAAAGCGGGTAATCTTTATCCATCCTTTAGACGCAAGTTCAGAAACACAGTAGTTCACCTTGCCGAGGCTGATACCCATTCTTTTTGCCATATCACGCTGACCAAGATTGGGATCTTGGCTCAACACCTTCAGCAGGCGGTAGCGGATTTCCTGTTCATAGTTGTGGTTCATGGAATGAACTTTATAGGTGAGCGGCCGTTCTTTGTCAAGGGGAGATCTTTAGAATGTGGGGGATGTCGTCGATTTTCTTGTCATTAGACAGTCATTAAGGGGTCTCCGTTTGACTGTTTGGGATTCAAAGACTCAAGATTCCCGGCTGCGCCGGAATTCAAGATTCAAGATTCCGAAAAACCAGAGGTCAGAAGTCAGAGACTCAGAGATCAGTTATTGGGGGTCAGGAGCCAAGGCGCAAAACGCATAGGGCAAAGAGTAAATAGTTAAAAATAAAGAGTGAAAAGTAAGGAGCTATTTGATTGATAGTCTTTTTTTGTGAGCGGATAAGATCTGAAATTATGATTTCATTGAAAGGATTCTTTTCAAGGCAATACGATAAACTTCCATGTCTTCTTTCTTACTCTTATCGATTGCAATAATAATGATAGTATTAGCCATAACTTTATAAATAATTCTTATTCGTTTTTTATCAGCATATAACTTAAAGTATCCTTCGAGATTTATTCCTGCTTTATTTCCCAGAGGGCTGCCATATTTGGGATTTTGTTCCAGTTTGATAAGCTGTTTCAAAACCAATCTCTTCACACTTCCATCAAGTCGGTCAAAATCTTTCCGTGCCTCCGGAATGAGCTCAATTTTCCAAATCGGCACGGGTTAATCCTTCTGCGTTCAATAAATCATCCAGATTACTTGTTGGTTTACTGTCCTTACGTTCCTCGATGATACATGAGAGATAGACATGCTCCAGAATATCTTTTGCTTTTTCTGTCCGTTCCCACTCCTCATAAGGAACAATCGCAGCGGTCTTTTTACCTTCACTATCAGTAATAAATTGTATTTCCATCTTTTCCCCCAGTTTCATGATATTTCAGTTTATTATCTTTTAATTTTCATTGGTTGTCAATGACACGGTTTTTTATGAGGTTTCAGATTGCCGGCTGCCGCCACCTGTGGCGGAATTAAAGATTTCAGATTCAAGATTCAATATTGAAAAACAAGGGTTAAGGATTAATGGATTAGGGATTATGGGTGTTGAAGTTTTAGGGTGTTAAAGTTAACCCTCGGGTTTCATGGTTTTTATCAAGTTGTGGAGCATGGCGGAGATTTGTTTCAATTCGGCCACGAGATCATTGACTATTACTTTTTCCAGTAGATCAATTTCAACTGCAAAAGAGGGGGACGACCGTAAATAATTAAATAACTTTTTAGCTTTAGGTGATCGGTTATGGGTTAATATCGTGCAGGTCAGATCCCTGATGATGACGTGCCACAACTACTAGATCCACGCCTTCATTGCTCTGTAAAAAATTCAAAATATCAAAAAAGTTGTTTGTTTTCGGGTTGCCCGCAGGACTCAGCATGCGATGAAGACTTTTACTGGGCTTTTGAATTTTTTTACTGAGTGTTTCAAAACCAATAGTGGCATTTATATAGTCACGCAGCATGGCCTTCCCTACTTCCACCTCGCCGGATAAAAAGTTATCGATAGCTTCAGTAAGCATTGCTTTACGGAAAGTAGGGTCCCTTTTGGCACGAGCCTGTATGGTTTCACGAAAATCTCTGGTTAAACTCATTGTTGCACCTCATTTGCTTTTTCGTTTCCTGGCCTTGTATAAAGGGGGACGCTGTTAAGTTATTAAGTTTCGAAAGCCACCTTCGGTGGATTCATAATCGTTAGGAGCGTTGAGATCGTTTTTAAGCACTATGCCAATTCTCAAGTTTCAATTTTGAGAATGGTTTAAAATCAACGATATTTCGTGTTACAAGAATCAGGCCATTCACTCCGGCTATTGATGCGATCTGTCCATCAACAAAAGAGACTGCTATGCCCCTGGATGATAATCTTGCCCGCTCCTTTGCATGCCACTCGGCAGCCCTCTTATCATATGGGAGAATCAGCATCGTACGCCTGACGATATCATCCAGGAACGAGGCAATAATTTCCCGTTTCCTTGACCTAGGAAGACGCTGACAACCAAACTGTAGCTCATGCCAGACAGGGGCAGCGGTAACAATCTCGTCTTGATGCCTTTCAATCATGGTCAAAACCTTTTTATCGGGGACGGTTTTTATTGCCTCTGAAAGGACATTTGTATCCAAAAGATATCTCATCCTCTCAATTCGACCTCTCTTCCAACACCTCTATCTCTAAGCCCCTCAAAATCCTTATCGGAGATCTCTATATCTTCATCTTTGATATTCTTTCGGAATCCTGACAAAGCTTCCCAGAAGCCGGAATAACCGTGACTAAGCCGCTCATATTCCTTAATAGAGAGTAATATTGCAACCGGCTTCCCCCGTCTTGTAAGCTTAACATTTGGACCTTTCTCCACGTAATGTATAATAGAAGGCAATCTATTTTTCGCCTCAACTATGGAAAATTGATCTTGCATAATAATACACCTCCTTGCTAATCATTGAGGCTATTATAGCCATCTTCATGGCCATTTTCAAGTGTTTTTAAAGGGGGACGCTGTTAAGTTATTAAGTTTTATGGTTTTTTAGCTCATAGGGCTGAAGATTCAGGCCTGAGTGAACAGGACTGAGGACTGAGAGCAAAGAGCAGAGCTGAGAGCATAAAGCGACACAGGTCAAAGTTTCTTATAAATATCGCTCCTGTGACCTACGCGCAAGACAACAATCTTACTGCCTTCAAGGTCGAAGATAACTCTATAATCTCCGATTCTAAATCGATAAGTCCCGAGATTAGAGTCCCTAAGTGTTTCAGAATGCCTATGAGGATCTTGTTCATATCTGAGGAGGGCTTTTCCTATGCGTCTTTTAATTTCAGGTGGAAGTTTTTGGATATCCTTGCCAGCCCGGTTAGTATATACGAGTTTGTACTTCACCGGCCAAAGACCTCGACATGTGACTTTATCCTCCCGGCCTTGTAATCATCACGAGCTTCTTTGATGCTCTTGAGATACTCGGGGGAAGTGGAGGCAAGCAGGTCTTCTAAAAAAGAATCTCTTTCCTTCTTTTTCATATTCCTTACTGCCTGAATTATTATTTCGGGTTTAACTTCCATTTTTATAGCTTTATTAAGCATGTCGACCTCCTTGAGATTTCTTTGTCATGAAGTAATAGACGATTATATAATCTAATACCCAAGGATCGCTGTCAAGGAATCTTGGGCGCCCCTTCGACAGGCCCTTCGACAGGTCATTCGGCAGGCCGTTCGACAAGCTCACGGTCCTGAGGAACATCGAAGGACTCATGATCCCGAGTCACACCGAGGGACTCAGGGTCCTGAGTGAAATCGAAGGACTCAGGGCTACGTCGAGCCAGGGAGGTCAGAGGTCATCAACACTACCAATGAACTCTACAAGATGTCTATCATATCTTGTCCTATATGGTTCCACAATAACCGGACTTATTATATAGTTTCGGCCATTTGGATATAATTCACGAAATGCTTTTAGTGTTTGCGGTGCAAAACTGTCCGGATTGATCTTACATTCAACTGTATCAACCTGCTTCCTCGACCTTTTAATTACAAAATCAATCTCTCTTTGTGATTTATCCTGCCAATAATACAGATCCCCTCCCTTTTCTTCCACATCAACGCGAAGCGCGTCCAGCACCAGATGCTCCCATAGAATACCCCTGTCATCCTCTCTGATGGTTTCCCACCCTTTTACAAAAGTGACAAACCCCGTATCAAAGGCATAACATTTAGGTCTGCGGATGATTTCCCTCTTTCCTCCACCGTGGAAGGGAGGTAACAGATACAGCGCGTGAGCGATCTCCATGCTTTCCAGATAAGTTTTTACTGTTGGCCGGCTCATTTCACTCGATTTTGCCAGTTGGGTGTAACCCACAAGACCACCGCTCCGGAGCATTAATAGCTGAAGCAACTTCAAAAATCCGCTTCTGCTACGTATACTAAATAGTTCCTGTATATCCCGGGCATAATAGCTATCCATCCATTCCGAAAAAAACAGATTATTCTTATCTTGTGATAATAGACTTTCAGGAAGTCCACCGTTCAGTAAACGATGATCCAGATCATTAACACTGAAATCTTTGCCGCATTCACGCCACAGGACAGGAGGCAAGTAAACCATCGCCTTTCTTCCCGTGAGACTATCCCTGAATTTCGCGGTAGCCGCGAGTGTGGAAGATCCCGTGGCGAGTATTCTAAGGTGAGGATAGACGTCAGCGGCAATCTTAAGAACAAGGCTCGGATCCGGAAGCCGATGTATTTCATCGAAGATGACGGTACTCCCTTTGTCAACACTTCTGAAAAATAACTCGGGGTCCTTTAGCCTCCTGGATGTTGAGGGTAGATCACAGTTGAGATACACGGAATTATCAAGCATTGTCGCAAGGGTTGTCTTGCCTACTCTTCTTACCCCTGACAGCCATACAATAGGCCGTTTTTTCCATGCCTTATTTATTCGGTCTATCCAATAGGGTCTTTTTTTCATAAGTGAAACCGTTTTTTACAATTAGACGGCTAAATATAAAATACAATTTTTCATTTTTCAAGAAAAAATACGAACTGGGAATTAGGTCATAGGATGCACTTTGTACCGGTTCATAGCAATTTAGCTCCCCAGTTAAATATGAATTCAAAGGCATTTAACCCCGATTAAATATCAAAGAAGATTTAATCCCAGTTAAATAAAGTCTAACAAGATTTAACGAGATAAATGGGGCAGGCGGGGCAAGCATAGCTCATAGGTTATTGGTTAAATAGTTGATTCGTCAAATCGTTGAATAGTCAAATCGTTAATTGGTCATCAAATTGTTAAATTGTTATTTCGTCACTACTTGGTAATGGTGCAACATGTGGAAAGATGACAGATGACGGATGACAGATGTCACTACTTGCTACCTTCAGGAATTGGGGATACAACAATGGCCGCAAGGAGCGTGAATAAGATTGCGTTAGCGGGGATATGCAAATTAAAGTCGACGATGCTGTGTATCAGGATAGCTGTGATTGCTGTCATAGCACCTAAGGTGGTGGCGCGGATGAGGCGGCTGGGGTTTTTGAATTTTTTAAAGCCCTTTCTATATAGAGCGATTATCATCCATATTATTATCGGGATCAGGATAAGGCCTGTTTCAGAGATAAAGTGCAGGTAATCATTGTGCGCGTAAAAATATCGTGATGCCTGTCCAGGAGGCTGGTACTGGGTACAAACTGTTGCAAAGGTGCCGGGTCCTGATCCCAGAATGGGATAATCTCCGATCATTTCAATAACCCCGACCCAAACCTTGGCACGGCCTTCAAAGCTTGGCTCTTGCACATTTTGCTCAAGTGTCATGATCCTTTCAACCACTGGTGTACTCGCAAGGATAATCAATGCAAGGATTATGAACCCGGCTATTGAACCAATAAGGGATTTTTTATATATGAAATCCTTGCTGTACAAAAGGCTGAGGGACATAAAGATAAGGCCTGTGAGCATGCCTATCCAGCCTCCCCTACTAAGGGTAAGGATTAGGGAGGTAAGGATTAAGAGGGTTATGTAAAAAAGAATAAACAACTTACCTCTTGTGTAACCTAACATAAAAAGGCCAAGTAATAAGGGAATGGCCATCTCCATGTATCCTGCAAGGTGATTCGCATTTCCATAGGTCGATGACAGGCGATAGGGAACATACCGGATGTCACCATAGTCCCACCAGGGAAATGGGTTGGCGCCAAATCTCTTGAACAGTCCGAACACAGCCAGGAACGTTGCTACTCCGATTATTATATAGATGAGGGTCCTTAGTTGTGACCTTGTCTTTATCAAGTGAATAGTGAGGTAGTAAATAGTGAGGTAGTTAACCAATAAAGTAAAAGCCCACAGGCTGGTCCATTTATGGACGGAAAAAAAAGATGACAGAAGACAGATGACGAGAAGACAGCAAAGAGGCAAGTCTAAGGGTGTCCTGATCCATTTCCAGTCCCGTGTCAGGCAGTTGTGTATCAGGAACAGTGTTAGGGCGATCAAGGTGACTATCTCTATCACCGCCACTGCCCAGGGTTGGACGGAACCACGCGCCAGCGGGGTGAAGATAAGCAGGGCGTAGAGGAGATAGCGGGGGATATTATTCAAATAGGTCATAGGTATTTTGTGGATTAGGGATTAGGGATTAGCAATTGTTGTGTGTTCCAAGTTCCAAGTTTCAGGTTTCAAGTTTCAGGTTCCAAATTACCAGCTTCGGGGGATTCCAAATTCAAAGTTCAAAATTCAACATTTAAGGCCGATGATATTTTGATCCTTTGTAGGTGCTCTTTTTTAAGTAAGACATAAAACCGGCTATTTTTCTGTTAAGATTAGTAGTTCGATCAATTAATTCTTCAAGACTTTCTTCATCTATATAACCAAAATCCATTGCCCTGTAACACTGAGAACGGGTTTCACCGCAAGATCCCTTTGCTATACTCAAGAATTGTATGAACTCTTTATTGCCGCTTCGCTCATATCCCTCGGCAACATTATCCATTATTGAACCTGAAGAAGCACGAATTTGGTCTCTGAAGCGGTAGTCTTTATTAAAAGGTCCCTTTGAAGTAACATCAAAAATGAACTGGCATAATGACCTTGCTTCCTGCCATATTTCCAAATCTTCAAAACGATTGATTCTCAAAATGAGCACCTCCGGTGCGTTACAAATTCAAAGCTCCAAATTCCAGATTGCCGTCTACGGCAGAGTTCCAAGTTTCAGGTTGCCGACTTCGTCGGGGTTCAAAATTTCAAGTTTCAAATTCCAAGTTCCAGCGAAGCTGGAGTCCTAATGCTTTCGCCACTAATGGTTTTGCAAATATGTAACCTGGAATATGGAATCTCAAAACCACCTCCGGTGGTTTTGACACAGCTCCGCTCCTTGAGTTACATATTTGGGATTAGGGGTTAAGGGTTATGGATTAATTTGGGGTTATGGGTTATGGATTAGGGATTATATTCCTTAATCCTAAAGTAATCCTTACCCCTTAATCCTTGCCCCTTAATCCTTACCCCATATTTTCACAGCTAATAGGTGCTAAGTTCCTCGTATCTTTGTTTATACTGCTTGTTATCCGGGCTAAGGGAAAGGGCCTTTTTATAGTACTCCGCGGCCAGGGACCAGTAGGCCATGCTCGCGTAGGCCTCTCCGGCCCGGGCATGAAAATGGGCGTGATCCGGTTTCAGGCTTATGGCGCTTCTCCAGTCCCGGGCAGCCCCCTGGTAATCCTCCAGGGCCAACCTTATGGATGCCCTGTGGTTAAAGGTCCAGGGTGAAGGGTTTGCCTGGTATTGGAGCGCCAGGGTAGCCTCTTTTTCGGCCCTCTCCAACTTTTTCACACGCTTGAGCACATTTGAAAACACGAGGTGATAATTGCTGTTTCTGGGCTCCAGGACAGTGGCCTTCTGTATAAGGAGTTCCATGCTGTCCCAGTCCTGTTCCTTTTCTGCTATCCGTGCCAGCCAGTAGCATGCCTCCGCGTTTGCCTTCCTGTCATTGACCTCCAGCAGGACCTCCCTGGCCCGCCCGTATTCTTCCTCCTCCATCAATGATCGGGCCAGGAGGATTTCCATGCCCGCGGTGGTGATAAGATGCCCCTTTTTCACCTGCAAATAAAACCCGGGGAACCCGGCCATCCGGTTCTCCGACCTGTAATAGCGGTATATCCTCCCCAGATCAGCCTCCCGTGACCTGCTTTTATCCAACCCTTGTATGAAGCTGTTTTCCGCGGTCTCCATATCGCCTTTTTTCATGTTGAGATATCCCAGTTGTATGTAATTCCCCGCCCTGTTTTCAAAGGCCCTATATTGGAGCGACCGGTTATAGTAGGATACGGCCTCATCCCACCTGTCCTCTTCCCCTGATATAGCGGACATGGCCATGCAGGCATTTCTTAAGGATGTGCCTGCCGCTATAGCCTGTTCCAGGCCCTTTTTCACCTCATCCCTTATTTCCGGAGACCAGAATTCCTCTTTCCTGATGTTATAATAGGCCTGGGGATAGACCCAGGCCAGGTCCCTTACTGTTTCCGGGAGTTCCTCATCATCATGGTAAAAGAGGTAACGGGCCAGGGCATAGCGCAAGGTGACGCTGTTGGGCCTCAGCCTGATCGCTTCCTGGTACCAAGGCAGGGCGTTATAGGGGGCATCTTCCTTTTCAGGGTATAGATGGTCATAGAGCATCTCCAGCCTGAACCGGGACCTGGCCACGCCATAGGCTGCCTCCGCGTCCAAAGGATTCAGCCTTTTTGCTGTTTCATAGAATTCTGTTGATCTGTTTACCAAGGAAAAGGACTCTTCAGCCACTTCTTTTGAAACACCCAGATCATAATAGGTATCTCCCAGCCCTTTCATTAATTGATAATCGTTGGGGTGATATGCGGCGGCCTTTTTAAAGCCTTCCAGGGCCATGCCGTAAAAGCCCTCCCTGGCATAATTCTCCGCCCGGAGCCGGTTGATTCCAGACATAAGTCGAAGGTAGAGGGGGTAGAGGACAAGAACAGCGCAGAGCGCCAAGAGCAGGGCGCAGCCGCCTCCGCTAACAAGCTTCGGCGTGCCAGGTAGCGCAGAGCGTATCGGGATTAAGAGGTATGGATTAGGGATTAATTTGGGATTAAGCATTAGGGTTCTTGCTCATTGCTAATTGCTAATCGCTAACTGCTAATAACTAATTGCTAACTCTCTTCTCCATAGTATTTCGAATAATATTTGTAGTAGTGACTGTAGTAACCTTCCCTCTGGATATCCACACCATTCAAAGCCACGCCGATCAGGTTGGCGTTCGCCTGGCGGAGCTGATCAGCGGCCTTTTTTACCAGATCCCTGTTCATCATGCCCGCCCCGGTTATAAGGAGCGTCCCGTCCGCGTGAGGCGCGAGAAGGAGGGCGTCACTCGCGGGGAGGATGGGAGGCGAATCGATGACCAGGAGATCGAATCTCTTTTTAAGCATGCTGATCAGAAAGGGGGTCCGGTCGGACCCCAGGATCTCCGACGGGTTGGGAGGAAGAGTACCGCTGGGCAATAGAAAAAGGTTTTCTTCCCTGGTCTTGACGATCGCCGAGTCTATGGCCTCTTGCAGAAAAACCAGCTCTTCCTGACCCATTATGGCCTGGTTATAGAGTTGATAAAAATCCACAGGATCAAAGGACGCGTGTTCATAATGGGATTTATCCAGTTCATTAAACACAAACTCGCCTTGCTTGAACTGGAGCACGGTTCTGAGCCCCTCCATCATGTGGGTATTCAGGAGCCCCTTCAGTTCATCCTCATTCAAAAGACCCATGCTGATAAGGGTAAGACCCAGTTTCCGGCCCGTGCTTTTATGACGGGCAATGGCCTGCATCACCTGTTCCTTTTTCAGGACCTGGTTCTTGACCAGCATGTTAGCAAGTTTGTTCTCCTCGGGTCTGGTGGGCCAGTTGAGGTCCTTGAGATCGCCCTGAAGAAAAAGCAGGGCCACCTTTTCGGTGCCCTCACTGAGACTCAAACGGCCTGTCTTTTTCTGGAAGGTCAACAGCCGAATAAGGTCGGATACGGAAAGATCCTTTAGAGGGCCTTCACCTACCTCCTTCCCGAAGACGCTGATAAGGATGCCGGAAATGCCCTGGGAATTATTGGAAGGGACCAGGCTGCTAAGTGTGGGTTTTCTCAGGTCAGCGTCTATCATGAGCACCCTTTTGCCTGCCTGGGCCATGGTATAGGAGAGGTTGGCCACTATGCTTGTCTTACCCTCTTCCTGACCGGCGCTTGTTATGAGGAGCGAGTTAAGTTCCTTCTCAATAAAGGAAAACTGTATGTTTGTCCTCAGGGTGCGGAAGGCCTCAGCGAAACGGGACCTTCCGGGGTAGTCGGCAAGGAACAGGTCGGAGATGGCCACGTGGCCAACGTTATGTCTTCTTGTAAAGATATTCATCAGTTTCCTTTCCGCGCATAGCGGGATAATCGGATTAAGGGGTAGGGGTTAAGGAGTAAGCATTAGGGGATAAGGATTAAGGAATATAATCCCTAACCCATACCCCTTAACCGCAAATTAATCCCTACCCCTTAATCCTTACCCCTTTGCTCTTTGCTCTATCTGCGACAGGGATGACGGAAAGCACCGGCAGGTCAAGATGTTTCCGAACCTCCTCCTCGGTACGAAGAGACTGATCCAGGTATTCCCATAAAAAAGAGAGCCCTATTCCGGTCATAAGACCGAAGATTACGCTGAGAACAAGATTCAGTTTCTTCCTGGGCTTGAAAGGAGAACCGGGCATAACCGCATCCTCTGTTATTCGAATGTTGGAGGCATCGATATTGCCGCTTATATCGGCCTCTTTCACCTTGGAGAGCAGGGTGTCATATAGATTCTGGTTTGTTTCCACGTTCCTTTCCAGGATAGTGTATTCCAACTCCTTCCTGTTGGTATCCAGGGCGTCACTCTCGAAATCGGACAGTGTCTTCTGCAGGACCTCCTCCCTGACCAGCAGGACGGTCCTCTCCGCCTCCATGCTTTCCACTTCTTTATCTATCTCCTGCTTGAGCTTGTTCCTGGTGTTCTCGATCTGGGTACTGATCCGGACTACCTTGGGGTGCTTCTCCTTGTATACCTTGCTTAAACTGGAGAGATCCACCTCCATCTCCAGCAACTGGTTATATAGATTCCCAATAAGGGGATTGTCTATCAGGGAGCGTGTCTGTGATATATCCCCGTTTGCCTTAAGGCTGGTTTTCAGCTCATTCAGGCTGGCATCCAAGGTAAGGCGTCTGTTCCTGGCCTCCAGATAGGCGTCGTTGAATTCCTGAATCTTCTGGTCTAGGACCTTTTGTTTCCCTTCCACCGAGAATATCTTCTCATTCTGCTTAAAGGCCAGGAACTCGGCTTCGGAGTCCTCGAGCCTTTTTTTCACTTCATATAGCTGATCGCTCATCCAGGCGAGGGTATTCTGAGAGTATTCAAGACGGTTGCTGATATTGAATTCAATATATGATCTGGCGATCGCGTTTGCTATCTGTTTGGCAAGCACAGGGTCATGATCCTCAACACTGACCTTCAAAAGAATGGTATCCCTGATCAGTTCAATATCTGTCTTATCTCTCAAAGTCTGGGCAAGATTTTCCAGTCTTTCTTCGGTTGAAAGAAATTCTTCCTCCTTGCCGAGCAGGAGCCTGATATTCTTCTTAATCCGGGACAGGACCCTTTTCCATAAACTGACCTCCAGTTCCGTGTCTTGATCGACCTGATCCAGTCCAAGCTCTTCCACCACATCCCTCATGATGGGACGGGAGGTTATGAGCTTAAGGTGGGTGTTCAAGGCTATGGACTGATTCAAGTAGCTTTCATAGTCCAGCATATCGCCCGACAGGGGATTAGTGCTTCGTTCTTTTTCTACGGCAAGTGTCGCGGTGGCCCTGTAAACAGGTTTCATCATGAAGGAAAATATCATGGTCAGGGTGACTATGATAATGAAAGAGGCGATCACAGTCCAACGGTGCTTTCTGACCACATAGTAGTACTCTGAAAGATGAGGAGATTGTTCGGTTTCCATAGGGTTCATAGTCAATTGGTTAAATGGTTAATTGGTTGAATCGTTAAATGGTTAAATAGTAAATATGGATTAAGGATTAAGTTGGGGTTATGGGTTATGGATTAGGGATTATGATTATATTCGCTGATCCTTAGCCCTTAATCCTTAATCCATACCCCTTTCCTCAATGCTCATAGGAGTTAGCTCATAGGTTATTGGTTATTCGTTATTAGCTGTTAGCTATTAGGTATAAGAAGTCAGGAGCCAGAATATGGCTTGTTATCTTCTTATCCTCTCAACTTCTTTTCTCTTTTCTCTTTCCTGTTTCCTCTTTTCTGTTTCCTCTTTCCTCTTTTCGCCTTACGCCTCGCGCTATGCGCTTTGCGCCTAAAGCCATGTCTCCGGCACATGGATACGGTCGCCGGGTTCCAGTTCGATGTCGGATATCTTGCCTTCCTTAACGCTGTTAAGATCTATCCTTATTATCTCCTGCCCGTCTTCGGCGTTCCTTATGATCCTGGTACGGTTAGGTGCCGCGAATTTATCAAAGCCCCCGGCCATTATGCAGGCGTTCAGGGCGGTCAGTCCGGGCTGGTAGCTGTAGACCCCGGGCTGTTTTACCTCTCCCTCCACATAGACATTGGATTCGGCCAGATTAAGCGCCTTTTCAAGGGGGATATAGACCACGTCACCTGATTTGAGAAGTATATTATGGGTCATGTCCCCCTGGTCAAGGAGACTTTTCAGGTCCACCTTCAAGGGATCCCTGTCCGATATCACGTCCTGTATCTCCTCTCCTTCGCCCATATTCTCCGAGGAGTTCCTGAGGATATAGGCCACGTTTCCCCTCTCCGGAAGCACACCGCCGGCCTTGGCTATAAGCTCCATAAGGCTGGCCTCGGAGGTCATCTCATAGAGTCCGGGTTCCTTGATCGCCCCGGAAATATAGTAGTGGAGGCTGTGATATTCCTTGATCCGGATGTTCACCTCGGGATCCACGAAATAATCCCGGGCAAGGGGGGCGGTTATAACTTCCTCCAGCTGGGGGACGGTAAGGCCCTCCGCCTTTACTGCCCCTATAAAAGGGACATTGATCATTCCCTGGCCCGATAAGGTCAGATCCACCTGCTGCTGTTCCTCCCCGCCCGCGAATATGGTCAAGGCGACCACATCACGCGGTCCCAACAGGTATTCTTTGCCCTGTCCCAAGGCAGGTTGTGAGGAAAGGAGCAGGGCGCAGAGCGCGAAAATCATGGCGCAGACAGCATGGATATTTAGCTTATAGGTCATAGGTTAATTGGTTAATTGGTTAATTGGTTAATTGGTTAATTGGTTAATTGGTTAAATGGTTAAATGGTTAAATGGTTAATTGGTTAAATGGTTAAATGGTTAAATGGTTGAATCGTTAAATCGTTCATGGCTCATAGCTCACAGGTCATAGGATTTAGCTCACAGGTCATATTTGGATTAAGGATTAAGGGGTAAGGATTAAGAAATTTAATCCCTAATCCCTAATCCATACCCCTTTGCGCTACCTGGCTCGCCGTCTTGTCACGCCGAAGCCCACGCGGCGAAGGCGGAAGCTTGTTAGCGGCCGTCCTCCGCAGTAGCTTGTCCATCCTCCGTAGCAGGCCACTGCGGAGGACGGGCTACGGAGGATGGAAAGGCGGCTGCGCTGATTATAGCAGAAAAAAACTGATTTAAAAAGGCAGAAAGCATTGTCCGAATCCTATGCAGTCTGCCTTTATTTAAATGAAAGGGTTCAAGATTATTATTTCACTCGAACCCTTGGACCCTTGGATCCTTGAACCCTTAACTTATACAACTTATCTCTTACCGACGCCGTAAACAAAGCCCAGCCTGGCTGAAACATAAGTATTATCATAATCCCTGCCCGCCATATTGGATTCCCTGTCCTCATGTCCGGCGGCCAAGGTAAACACCAGGTAGTCACTGATGATATACCCAAGCCTGCCTTCCACGCGCTTGGTATCATCATCTCGGACTTCCAACGTACCCGCGGGGGTAAGCCCTGCCCACTTCTCGTAATCGCTGTTCTGAAACGAGGCCTCCAGGTCAAAAGGGAATTTCCGCGCGAACACATGTCCCGCCATCATGGAATAGCGGGTGGCCTTGTAATACCTATCTCCTACACCCGAATCATTAAAATTGGTTTCAGCCACCAGGGTAATATAGCTCCTGGGCACGGATCCTTCAGGCGGATTCTGTCCTGTCAAGGCCGCCCTGTAGGTAAAAACATCTATATTCTCAAGCCCGGGTTCATCGAAATTCCTTTCATGATAACCCGCGCCCGCCTCGAAGCTAAAATACTTGTACTGTTTTCTTAAGATAAGCCTTATCTGTCCTGATTCGTAATCCGAGGAAACCTTGTAGTCCCTGTTCCAGTACTGGTATTCCAGATCAAGGGAGGTGGTCCTGTTAAAGTTGTACACCACATCGAACATGCCCCTGTTTTCCGTGGACCCCTCTGACACTTCCTCGGAGTAGTCTGTCTGGGTATGGCGGTACCTGAACCCCATGGAAAACTTGGGGCCGAGGTCGTAAAAGATAAATGGGGTAAACCTGTTGATGTAATACTTGTCCCTGGTGACAGAATTGCTGAACACATCCGATTGGGCCGGATCACGGGTGTAATAATATGAATCGGTCAACCCCATGGTAAGCCGGTCCGTGGGTGTTGTCCTTACATCCAGCACGCCGGTATGACCCACATAGTCTTCATCCTCGGCCGGCCTCCATCCCGGCATCAGGGTGTCTTTATCGTCATAATAATAGACGTTCAGGGAATAGTCCAGGCTTATCCGGCTCTTGGCCGTCTCATAGTCCAGTTCGAATCCCGGCTTAACGAGGTATGTATTAACCTCCCTTTCGATTGTCTCAGCCTTGTAAAAATTATCATCACTCCTCAGGGTGGTAGAAAGCATCGGATTCAGGGTAAACTTTCCCTGGGACATGGCCGTCACCGGAAAGGATATCATAAGAACAATAAAGAGTATTAGCGTTATGCGGTTCTGGTATCTCATACCTCTTTCCCCCTTTCAATAGATTTCCTGAAAAAAACCCTTGTTATACCTCGCTGGCCGGTTCCGTATCTTCAATGTCCGGTTCAGGTTCCACGGGTACTTCAAAGCCAGGCGGTTCAACCCGGGGTGCCACTTTCGGCATCCGGTAAGTGCCCGGTTCCACGGGCAGGGCACCTGCATTCAGGGCATCTTGCTGGGCCTTTAGGGCTTCTTCCACGGATATGTCAGCCTGAGCGATAGCCGCGTTAGCCTGCTCGACCACATCAGGATCAGGGTTGCTCTCTATTATCTTACTCGCCTGTACCTTGACCTCTTCGGCGGCCAGTTCAGCAGCCTTTGCCGCCGCGTATGCTGCCTGCGCCTTCGCCTGCTGTTCCTCAGGAGTGCCGGTGGCATCCTGGGCCATGGCCGAGGCGTTCTTTGCCTGGTCGGCAGCGGCCTTCGCCACAAAGGCTGCCCTCTGGACGTCGGTCATAGACGCTATCTCAGTGGGAACATCATCCGCAACGCCGGAGATGAATTCACCGATGGTATAGGACGGACCTCCGTCGCTGAACTGTATATAGGTTTGACCGTCCGCTCCTATACTCAGGGTTCCTGCCGTTCCTCTCAAGCCGCATACCATTGTGGGAGTCTCCAGGGTATTGTTCACAGAGGAGGTTCCGGTCTTAAACCTCATCTTCCCGAGAAGGAGGCGAAATTTCCTCTCAACAGTTTTTATCCTCCTCAAAAATCCCCGGGTCTCTTCCCTCTGTTCAATCCTCAGGTTGGAATTGTCCTTCAACTCAATAACAGCACCGTCAGTGAGGGTGATGGTGGCTGACCCGATCCTGGTAACGACTTTATCCTCCGAATAAAGAGGAAGGCCTGCCTCGGGTTCAACAGCCCATGAACCCTGGCTCTTTATCAAGACTTCCCCTGAAAAGCTGCTGAGCCTGCCCATGATCTCGTCAGCGGAGAAAGCGGGTATAGATGATAGCATCACAAACAAGAATGTGATACACATGCCGAAAATAAGCTTCCTGTTTTTTCCCTTTGATTGCATTTTATCCCCCCTTCAAGAATTAGAGGTGGAACTTATCCAAAATGAGTCTTTTTTGGACATAGATCGAAGCATATAAGACCGGTATATTTGATTGTACAGATTCAAATTTGATCAAACATGCAATGTCAGATTCTATGTTCACTGTCTTGATATATTCTCTCGGAATCTGAATATCGAAATGGTGATTAAATCCGAATATCGAATATCGAGACAAATTCAAAATTCTAATTTCAAATGTTCAAAACAAAAAGCGCTTACAATTATGGATATCGTTTATGTCATTTGAATTTTGGTCATTCGATATGGCTTCAAGATTCGAGCCTCGAAACTGGGAACCCGCCCCGAAGGGTGGGACTGAGCCAAGCACAGCGAGCGAAGAATTTCGAATTTTAATCTTATGTTACAGTGTCTGTGGGCTATTACATAATTCAAAATGAAATTGTATTACATTCCTTTCTTTTTAGTATGTCAAGGGAAAAACCTTGCAAGATCGCCTTTTCACGGATCGGATATCCCCTGGAAGAATCTTTTAATTATGAGACCTTTGCAGAACATAGCGGAAATTGTAATCCGGGAGCTTTCCCCTCTTTATCTTCCTGGGCCTGTTACTAGTATTGAGAGCCTGTTTCCTCTACCCACAAGACGCCCACTTGAGTCACGGGTTTCGTTTGTCTTCGGATTGAATGTCCCTTTGACACGCCCGGTTACGTCATGCGCCTCCATCTTACCGTTGCTGAGCTGCTTGATCGTGCCGATCTGTCGTCCTCTCCTGTCCCTAAGTACGTTACCTGCCATGACTTCCCCCATTTGTTTTATTGCTCAGTTTATTGAGTCGGGACCATGGTGCGGCTTGAATTTTACCAAAATCCTTTTTATTATCTTTGCTCACACCGCTTTTTAGGCAGTCGCCTAAAAACAAAAAGACCCCCAAAAGACACAATCATGGTGTCCTCTGAAGGCCTCTCTTATATAGCCTTCCTTTTTGATTATCTGCCCTCTATATCTCCCCTTTGGCAAGATAATAGAGCGGGCTTAGGATAATCCGAAAGTGAAATTATTATGCCATTACCTTTAATGTGAGCCTGGGACAGTCATAGTCCCCAAGATATCTGCCTCAAGCATTATGCTATATCGGACTTAGGATGTTGTAATATAATTGAATAATCAATTAAAAGTCAAGAAAAAAATATTACTCTAGGATTGAGTCAGACGAAATAACAGCCTGTGCTATTTCTCTTATCTTCTTCCTTTGCCTTCGGCTCTCTTTCTGCAGTCGCCTCTTGGCCTCCTTTTCGCTGATCTTATAACGATCCATAAGAATCCCTTTTGCCTGTTCCACCAGCTTTTTGGCTATTATTTCTTTTTTTAGTTCTAATACCATTTTCTCCTTTGAGATATCCTTAAATAACGCTTGAACAACCTCTTTCCCAGCAAGGTTGATTACACGCCCACTTATAATAACAGGAACAATGCTTCCATCCTTTTTCATAATCTCTGCTTCTATATCGAAAAACTCGCCCTTTTCTACATGCTTGCGAAATTTCTCTTTATGATATTCAGCTATCCCAGGATGATGGAGACCGGTTTGGTGCATCCCTATGATCTCCTTCCTCGGGCGACCGAAAAGCTTTTCCGCCTGCT
>Ga0315546_1001115_pt1 | contig 17499 bp, 20 predicted proteins | sample SalMarSW160170MG_FD_203833 | JGI IMG/M metagenome (GOLD analysis project Ga0315546, IMG submission 203833) | Salt marsh sediment microbial communities from the Plum Island Ecosystem LTER, Massachusetts, United States - Salt Marsh Sediment SW1601-170 ... | reverse complement strand
ACTTCTGCTAAAAATTATTTGAGCTCTGTTAATCAAAGGGCAAAAGTAGAATATGAAACAATGATTCCAAAAATAAATGACCATTTAGGAGAACAAAAATGAGTGCTGAAGGAATTGAAATGACTGCAGATGTGAATGCTGAGAGAATTAAAAAATATTTGAAAGAAGGAAAAAGATTTGATGGACGAGGTTCTGAGCAATTCAGAGATTTAATTATTGAAAAAGATATTTCAAAAAAAGCAGAAGGTTCTGTTCGGGTAAAACTCGGAAAAACAGAAGTTCTCGTCGGTGTTAAGCTTGGAATTGGTGAGCCATATCCGGATTCACGGAACAAAGGAAATCTCATGGTTACTGCTGAACTTTTGCCTTTGAGTTCACCAAGAATTGAATTGGGAAAACCAGGATTTGATTCTGTTGAACTTGGAAGAGTTATTGACAGAGGAATTCGTGAAAGCAAGGTTATTGAGCTGGAAAAACTTTGCATAAAAGAAGGTGAAAAAGTCTGGACAGTTTTCATAGATATTTATACAATTAATGATGACGGAAATCTTCTGGATGCTGCTGGAATCGGGGCTTTGGCTGCTTTGAAAATTGCGAAAATTCCAAAGTATAATGAAAAAGAGGATAAAGTTATTTATGAAGAACACGGCAAAAATATTCCATTGAATAAAGTTAATCCAATTGCAATTACAGTTCATAAAATTGGAAAGAGTTTAATTGTTGATCCAACAAGAGAAGAAGAAGACATTTCAGAAACACGATTGACTATTGGGATTTCTGACGGAATTATTTCTTCAATGCAAAAAGGAAATTCAGTTCCAATAAAAAATGAGGAAATTATGAAAGCCATTGATATTGCAAGTAATGCATGGAAAGATATATTTAAAAAATTAGAAGGACAATTATAAAAATGACAGCAAAACAAATCCCGGATTTTACAAAATATGAACGTGCAAGAATAATTGGTGCGAGGGCTTTGCAGTTGGCAATGAATGCGCCGTTGATGATAAAAATGTCAGAAGAAGATTTGGAAAAAGTGAATTATGATGTTTTGAAAATTGCAGAAGTTGAACTTGATTCAGGTGTTTTGCCTATTTCTGTAAATAAACCATTTCCTAAAAGAAAAGAAGGTGCCTTGAAAAGGGCTCCTGCAGCAAAAGTCAGCGACGAGAAAAAGGAAAAAGTTGAAGAGCAGGAAGAAGAGGAAGTTGAAGAAGAAGGCGAGATAATGCAACTTGCAAAACCAGAAGACGAGCAGGAAGAAACAGAGGAAAGTGATGAAAGAGAAGTTTAATTCTGAACGCAATAATCCTTAAAAAGAATTTTTGTTTATTTGATTTATGAATTCGCGGATAATAAAAAATACTTTAATTTGTTTTTCTAAATTGTGCCATGACAGAGGAGAAAAGCCTTATTTCTATGGAAGAGAAAATCAAAAGATAATTAATTTCTTTGAAAGAAAATTTGAGAATTATCCTGAAATTTTTACTCATGATTTAGATATTATTGAAAATGAATTAGATAACGCGAATTACTCTGGTTTTATTGGTTCTTTGGGAGTTGATTATCATCCAAGTTTTCCTCCAAAAAATTTGCATAAATATTATAACAAGGTGGAAAACAAAGAAGTTTTTGATAAAATTGCCTTGGATTTCTATAATGAATTGGGCTGCAACCTTGATGGAAAATTAGGTGAGCGGACAAAAATTTCAAGGGAAAAATAATTTCATAATATCAATTTCCGCAAACAACAATTCTTAAAAACTCTGGGATTTTTGGTAAAATATGGTTGTGATAAAGGAGGTAAGTGCTAAAGCGATTTCTGATTCGCGGAATGAAAAAACTATTTTTATTGAAGTTAAAACTACCTCAGGAAATAAATTTTCTGCGTCGTCGCCGTCGGGAAAATCAACAGGAAAATATGAAGTTAAAATTTACAAAAGAAATCTTGAAGGAGATATAAAAAAAATAAAAGAATTCAAAGAATATTTCTCAGATGACATAATTGAAAAATTTGATGACCTGAAAAGGATTGAAGATATTTTAGACGGGCATGTTGGTGCGAACACAGTTTTTGCATTTGAGTCAGCTGTTTTGAAAGCGCTTGCTGATGAACAAAAAAAAGAGGTTTGGGAAATTATAAATTCTTCTGTACGAAATGAAAAAAAATTTCCGCGTTTAATTGGAAATTGTGTTGGCGGAGGGAAACATTCTGAGGTTAAGAAAAAACCAGATTTTCAGGAATTTGAATTAATTCCTGCTGGAAAAAGTGTTAAGGAAAATTATGAAATAAATATCAAGGCAAAAGAAAAAATTAAAATTTCTCTTGAAGAAAAAGACAAGAATTTCTCTGGAAAGAAAAATGATGAAAATGCGTGGGTAACTTCTTTAAATGAAAAAGAAGTTTTTGATGTCATGAATGAAACAGGAATTCCAATGGGTGTTGATGTTGCTGCTTCGGGTTTTTACAAAAGAAAAAAATATTCTTATGACAATCCAATGTTGAAACGGGATGTTGAAGAACAGTTTGGCTATATTTCAAATTTGATTAAAAATTATAATTTATTTTATGTTGAAGATCCGTTTGAAGAAAATGATTTTGAAAGTTCTGCAAAGCTTTTGAAAAAATTTCCAGATAGTTTAATTGTCGGTGATGACTTAATTGCAACAAATTCAAAAAGATTACAAAAAGCAATTGAAATGAAAGCAGTGAATGCAATCATTGTCAAGCCGAATCAGTGCGGTTCTTTGCTTGAAGTTAAAAGAGTTTGCGATTTAGCAAGGGAAAATAATATTAAATTAGTTTTTTCGCATCGGAGCGGTGAAACAGATGAAACAATCTTAGCAGATTTAGCTTTTGGATTTGGTGCTGATTTTTTTAAGTCAGGCACAGAAGGGGATGTTCGGGTTAAGAAAATTGAGAGGTTGATTGAAATAGAAAAGAGTTTGAAAAAATAATTTTTGAATATAATTTCCTGTTTATTTTATGAAAAAAGGGTGTGGAAAAAAACCAAATAATAAATTTAAACCTAATAGAAATAAAAGTATTTTAATTTTTATTCTTTTGATTATTGGAACATTGAGAATATCTTTTTTTTAATTCTTTTTCTGCTTTTTCATAAAGAGCAGTTTCTTTTTTATCTATTTTAAAAATTTGCTTTCCATTTTTATCAAGACCACTTGTTCACGTCACCATTACCCTTTTTTTTCTAGGTAAAATTTATTTATAAGAATTACTGTAATTAAATCTCATCATACATTGTAACGTTAAAGGGAGTTATTTTTACTGTAATTTATCATAACTTTAAAGTGGTGAAAACAAAAGATTTAAAAGGCAAATCTAACCCATAAAGATATCCAATAAGATTAAAATGACTTTAGAAAATCAATTAAAAGAAATTAGAAGAGGAACTGTAGATATCCTTACTGAAGAAGATTTAGTTAGTAAACTAAATGAGAACAGGCCTCTTAACGTGAAATTTGGCGTTGATCCGACTGCCCCAGATATCCATCTTGGCCATACAGTTCCTTTACAAAAATTAAAACAATTTCAGGATTTTGGGCACAACATCCAATTAGTTATTGGTGATTATACCGCAATGATTGGAGATCCCAGCGGAAGAAGTGAGACAAGACCTACCTTGACTAGAGAAAAAATTAGTGAAAATATGAAAACATATGAAACTCAAGTGTTTAAGATATTGGATCCTGAAAAAACAGAATTACTTTATAATAGCGAATGGTTAAGTCAATTTTCTGGAGAGGATATGATTAGACTTGGTTCTAGATATACCGTGCAGCAACTTTTACAAAGAAGAGATTTTAATGATAGAATACAAAAAAACAAACCTCTCTCTGTTACCGAATTATTGTATCCTCTTCTTGTGGGATACGATTCTGCACATCTAAAAAGTGATATAGAGATTGGGGGAACAGATCAGTTGTTTAACTTTATGGCAAGTAGAGAAATTCAGAAGGCATATGGGGAAGAGCCAGAAGTAGTTATAACGCTTCCGATGTTGGAGGGACTTGATGGTGTTAGAAAAATGAGCAAGAGTCTCGGAAATGCAGTCGGAGTAACAGAACATCCGGAAAATATGTATGGAAAAATAATGTCTATTCCAGATGATTTAATGTGGAGATATTATGAATTATTATCTAATAAATCAATCGAAGAAATAGAAGAAATGAAATCTTCTGGGAAGAATCCTATGCAATATAAAATGACTTTGGCTTCAGAAATTGTTTCAAGATATCATGGGGAAAGTGCAGCTGTAGACTCTGAGAAGTATTTTAATCAAGTTCATAGGAGAAGAAATCTGCCAGAAAATTTAGAACAAATGTCGATAAATTATCAATCTGAATCTGGTATTATTCCTCTTTTAAGAAAAAGTGGCAAGGCAAATACTAACGGCGAAGCAAGAAGACTAATTCATGGTGGGGGAGTTAAAATAGATGGAGAAAGAATTGATGATTCTTATTATCAAATTGAACCAAAAGACGGACAAGTTTTGCAGATAGGAAAAAATTTTTATAGAGAACTAAGATTTGCAAAAGACAAAAACTTATAAGGAATGACTCTTTTATTTTTTTATGGAACCTGGAGAAAGATTTAATCTGATTAAAAAGAACACAGAAGAAATTCTTGGAGAAGAAGAGTTAAAAGAGACATTAAAGAACGATGAACTCATAAAACATTATATCGGATTTGAGATTTCTGGAAAAATACACTTAGGAACAGGACTTATGTGCATGTCAAAGGTCAAGGATTTTATGGATGCTGGAATAAATTGTTCAGTTTTTTTAGCGGATTGGCATACTTGGATAAATGACAAACTTGGAGGAAATTTAGACACAATAAAAAAAGTTGCAGTGGGTTATTTTAAAGAGGGAATGAAAGCAAGTCTAAAATGTGTCGGCGGAAATCCGGAAAAATTAAAGTTCATACTTGGAAGTGAATTATACCATAATAATGACTTATATTGGTTAGACTTAATTGAGATTAGTAAATATACTTCATTATCAAGGATGATGAGGAGTATAACTATCACAGGTAGAAAAGAAGGCGGTTCAGTGGATTTTGCTAAATTAATTTACCCTCCTATGCAAGTGGCAGATATTTTTATACAAAATGTAAATATGCCTCACGCAGGAATTGACCAACGTAAAGCCCAAGTTATTGCAAGGGATGTTGCAATGAAATTATCTTTTAACCCCTTAAAGAATTCCAAGGATGAACAAATAAAACCTATGGCGGTTCATCATAGTTTGATAATGGGATTAGGAAAACCCCAAAAATGGCCAATTAAAAAAGAAGAATTCAAAGACATGTTATCTGAATTGAAGATGAGCAAATCAAAACCAGACACTTGCATATTTATCCATGATTCTGAAGATGAAATAAAAAGAAAAATAAATAAAGCCTTCTGCATGGAAAAAGAAACAGAATATAATCCTTTATTGGATTGGGCAAAAAAATTAATTTTTCCTATCAAAGGTGAACTGAAAATTAATCGTCAGGAAAAATTTGGGGGGAATGTTGAGTATAAAACTTATGCTAATTTGGAAAAAGATTTTGGTAATGGAAATATTCACCCTATAGACTTAAAAAATGCTGTTGCAGAAAGTTTAATAGATATTTTAAAACCTGCAAGAGAACACTTTTCTAAAGGCAACACTAAAAAAATGCTTGAAGAACTTGAAGAATTGATTAAGTAATCTTATAAATGATTAATTCTTTTCAATTAGCATGGCTGAAAAAGAGAAAATAATAAAATTTGATAAAGAGTACTATAATTCTTTAATGAAAGAATATGGTTATGATCCGTTAGAATTTGAAAGAATTAATTTCTCATTGGGAAAATTTTCAAAAGAAGATTTACAGAGAAAATGGTTATGCCATCAGGGATGTGATAAGTTTGCAAGGAATCTCAATAAAAAGAAATCCATCGTAACTACAGGTTTAGGATTGACAGGGGTACCTCACATCGGAACATTATCTCAGATATTGAGAGCAGTATCCATGCAGAAAGCAGGCATCCCTGTCCAGATGGTCTTAGGAGATTTAGATGCTTATAATCATAAATCAAAACCTCTTAAAGACGCATTAAAATTGTCTAAAAAATATAAAAAATTTATTTTAAAGTTGGGGTTTAATCCAAACTCTCCCTCAATACTCCGTTCGCAATATGACGAATTAAATGTTTTAAGAACTTCTTATTTGATAGGGCATTTTATGGATGAAGAGATGTTTAGCCAAACAGATGAGGATTTACATAATTTTTATTCCAAAAGAGGTAAGATAGACAAAGAGATGACTTACCGCAGAAAATTATCCTTAAACCTAATGATAGCGGATTTTATAGATTTGTATTTAAAACAAGGATTTAATAATGTTTTAGTTATGTTGGGAGTAGACGAACATAAATATGTTAGATTTGGAAAAGAAACAATTAGGAGAATCACGTTGAGCAAACAATTTAAAAAATTTAGAATAAATCTTTCTGCGTTATATTCTCCAATAATCAAAGGATTTTATAATTATCCCAAGATGTCAAAGAGTTTTCCTGACTCTGGGATAACTGTCGACATGAAAAAAAGCGAGATAAAGAAAAGAATCATGAATGGAGAAGGAGATTATGATAAGCCTGAAAATAATGTAGTATATCAGATGATGGTTTCTGCAAGTTATTATACTCCAAAAGAACTTGAAGAGAGGTATAATTGGTGTTTGAACAGAACAAAAAAATGGCAAAGGGCAAAAGAGGATTATGTCGAAATGTTATTTAACATTTGCTCTTTATGGAAATAAATTACAAATATAAAAGATGAAAAAGCTTACAATAAAAAATGCAAGAAAATTAGCTGAAAAGTGTTTATTAAAAAATAGAGAAATTGATCCTTATCATTTTATTCATACCTTGAAAGTTGTTCAGGCTGTAAAGATTATAAGTAAAAATAAGAAATTAGATGAGGAAACTTTAGAAATCTGTGCATGGTTGCATGATATTGGTTATTCTATGGGAAATCTGCCAAATAGAGATCCTAACCACGCCGAAAATTCAATAAGGATATTAATCGATAATGGCTTTGAAGTGACAGATAAGATTAAAGATTGTATTTTAAATCATGGGAGCAATAGAAATCCAAAAACCAAAGAGGGTAAAATTCTACAAATAGCAGTTAAATTTAACATCATCGACAAAGACTTTCTGGATTATCTAATCAATGGAAAATCTAAAGATAATAAAATAGAATTTTTAAAGTACCGAGCAGACTCGGCGATTAAAATGTTAAAAAAACTAAAGTCCCTTAAGTTTTAACTCTTAGATATTTTTATAAGTGAGTATATCAATTAGATATTATGACAAAAATTACTGACAATAATATAATTCAAGAAATTTTATATCGATTAAATGTGGGGGCAGAAATAGAGATTAGTCTTTTGAAAAAAGTTTTTGATTCTTTCTTCTTAAATAATAAATCCAAAACTAACGATGTCCAAATGGGGGCTATTCTTACAGGTATAATGGCACGTGGTCCGAAAAAAGAAGAGATAGAAGCACTACTGAACTCTGTATTCAAATTAGATAATTTTAATCCTAAAAGAAGAAAGAAAATAAAATTACCCAAGGGAAGTATTTTAGTTGGAGCTATAGGCAGTGGAAAAAAAGGGGTAAAAACAATGAATATTTCAACCCCCACTTTGCTCACTGCAGCAAGTCTTGGCGCATATACTGCAAAAGCTGTTTCTCATTCAACAAGTTCGTTAACTGGTTCTGCTGATTTTTTAGAAATAGTAGGCTGTAAATTGAACATTCCATTGGAAGAAATGGAAAAAATAATCTTAAAAACAAAATTTGGAGCATTTAAAATCGAGGGATTATTACCAAATTTCGATTATCTCTACGGAAAAAAATTTCTTGCTCCTCATGCTCTTTCCTTTGGATTGGCTGCTTTAGCAAGTCCAATAAAATATGACAATTTCTTGTATGGTTTGGCTCACCCAGATGTAGAATTGTCTATAGAGGTTTTAAAATATTTTGGGGTAAGGAATGCAATGGTTGCATCTTCCACTCATGATGGAATACACTATCTAGATGAAATGGGAGTTTATGGCAAAACAAAGATTATCGGGATCCAAAAAGGAAATATTGGGAAATTAAAAATTTTTAATCCTACAGACGATCTTAAGCTTCCAAAGTATAGTCCTAAAGATATTTGTGAGGGAAAAGACGTTAAGGAGAATATTAAATTATCTATTGATGTTTTAAGAGGAAAAGGAGATAAAGCAAGAGAAGATATTGTCGCAATAAATGCGGGAACAGTTCTATATTTGGCAAATATGGCGACGGGGTTAGAAGAGGGATATAATTTAGCAAAGAAAGCTCTTGGAGAAGGGTTGCCTTATAAAAAATTAGTTGAATTTATCAAAGCAACTGGAGGAAATATCAGTAAATTAAAGGAGTTTGAATAAAATGAAGATAATTGTTTCTTTTCTGACAACAAATTTTTCCGGATTAAAAGAATTTTGGAATAAAAATAATTCAAAACGAAAAGAAAGTAGATTTAAAGGAACTGATAAAATTTTTGATGTAAATCTTGGGGGAAAAATGGTTATAATGGATTGGGATAAAAAGAAAATAATTAAACAGAGAAATATAAAAACTCCTGCTGGATTTGATATGGAGAAGGATAAAATTTATGTTTGTACATCCGGAAACAAAATCTCTATTTTAGATTTAAATCTTAAAACTAAATACTCAATATCTAATCAATATTTAAACGATTTGCATTCTCTAAACTTAATCAAGAATAAAATAATTGTCGCATCCACAGGTCTTGATTGCATTTTAATATTGGATAAAAAAGGAAATCTAAATTGGTCGTGGTTTGCTACAGAAAATGGATATGATAAAGATTCTAAGGGAAGATTAAGGTTAATTGATAGAAATACGAACCATAGGAATATTCAATATCCAACCTTACAACAGACGACTCATTTAAATTCCGCAATTTATATTGGTAAAACAAAATACTTCAATGATACAATTTACTGCTCACTTTTTCATCAAGGGAAAATAATCGCAATAGATAAAAATTCACTAAATCACAAGGTAATTCTAAAAGATCTTAAGCATCCCCACTCGATTTACTTTGTGAAAAATAAAATTATTATCTCAGATACGGAAAATAAATCCGCTCTTATAACGGATAAAAACTTGAGAAATATTAAACGAATAAAAATAAAAGATATCGGATGGGTCCAAGATGCTAATTTTTTGAGAAATGGAAACATTATAATCTCTGATCCAGATAATAACAGGATTGTTGAATTTAATTTAAGAACTAAAAAAATAGATAATGAGATGTTTTTTAATAAAGAATGGAGGATTTATCAAGCGAAGGAATTAGGATGAAATATATTAAAATTCAGAATAACGGAAAACCGAAGTATTTAGATAAAAAAGAACCTTCGCTAAGAAAAGGTTGGGCTAAAATAAAAGTTGCATCCTGCGGATTGTGCGGGAGCGATATAACAAAAATAATCTCTGACAAAGAAGCAAGACTTTTTATTAATAAAAATATCTGGGGTCATGAATTCTCGGGGGTAATAGACGGGATTGAAACCAATAGGAATTTTAAAAAGGGGGAGAGAGTTGTTATACAACCATTAATCTTTGAGAAAAGCAAGGAGATAACTAAAGCGAAATCGTTAGGTAAAGAATATGGTGGAGGTTTTTCTGAATATGTTTTAGTTCCCATAAACAATCTAGTTAAAATCCCTTCCAATGTTTCTTTTGAATTATCGTGTTTGACTGAACCTATTGCTGTTTGCATTCATGCTAAAAATTTAGTGAAAGTAAAAAAGGATTCCAAAATTTTAGTTATTGGTGATGGAGCAATCGGCATTTTACTGGCTTTAGTGCTAAAAGTTATATGTGAAGAAAGCTACATAAAAGGAAAAAATAAAAAGAATCTAGAAATTGCCAATCAATTAGGAATAAAAATATTTAATAATCAAGATACTAATTATGAGTTTGTTTTTGAAACTGTCGGCAGAAAACAAGATTCTACTTTATCTGAGGCGATAAAATTTATCGCACCCAAAGGAAAAATAATAGTGTTAGGAGTATTCAATAAAAATTATATTAATAAATTAAATCTAAGAAATCTATTTTTTAAAGAAGCGTCTATTACTGGCTCAAACTGCTATAATGGTATGGATGATTTTAAAGAAGCACTGAAATTTGTAAAGAAAAATAAAAACAAATTAAGTAAGATTATAACTCACAAATTTGAGTTAAGGGATTTTAATAAAGCTTTAACTATTATAAAAAACAAGAAAAATGAAGCTGTCATAAAAATGCTTTTCGTAAATGAAAGTAAATGATGCAATCAGATTTTATTTAACTTAATCAAGTCCAACCACTTATTAACTCCTAATTCTAATTGAGGTATAGCAATTTCGGCAGGTGTCTTTTTGTCTAAAGACATATGTTTTCTATTGAAATTATAATTTATCTCTAATCCTTTCATTATGGCATGTGCACTTTCTATGCAACCGTGAAAACCGCGCATTACTTTTGTTCTTTCTCTAATTGTGTTATGCAATCTTTCAATAGGATAATTAAAACCTCTTTCGTCGGCAATTACAACATTGTGAATTATCTTGCTCTTAGTTTTTGAAGAGGCATGATAAGGAGATTGTAAACTGAAAACTTTTCTTAACACTCTTGGATAACCTCTTAGCCCATCAGTAGTTACCATCTTGACCTGTTCACCTGTCTTGAATTTTGCCTTTTTCATAACCTTAATTAAATTTTCATTAGTTCTACTTTTCATATATTCTCCCATAACCATAAACTTAGTCTTTACATCAAAGGTATCTACAAACCAGTTTTGTTCTTTTGCCTTTCTGATATTTGCTTTTTCTTCTGTAATATTCCATTTCATCGCTTTGCATTTCCTTTCCACACTTTATTGGAATATTATCAATCAATGTTCCAACCATTTTAGCATATTTAACAATCCAACGATAAATTGACATGTGGCTTGAATTATGAGGATAAAATGCCTGAAAGTGTTCCTGCACTTTTCTTAATGAAACGCCTTTGTAATATAAATCAATCCCAGCAGTAATTTTATTTGGATGGTTTCTCATTCTGTAAAATCCATCATCTATAACAAACCTAAAATTACATTCTTTGCATCGGTATCTTTGTATCTTGCCTCTGTTATTGGTTTTTCTTTTTCCATCTCTCTTAATTTGATTAGAATTGCATTTAGGACAGGTTACATTTTTATACTTCTGTTCAATTATATCTTTGGATTTCATTTTGGTTGGTAGCCGATTTGGAATCTAGGGGGCTTTATGCCCCCTTTATGTTTACTTAACTAATTACTAATCATATAAGTAGGTTAAACTATATAAATGTTTCGTTAGTTAATTATTAACTATATAGTTATTACTCTAAAAAGTAAGTTTTATAAAGAACAGATTTCTATATTTAGTTATGGCAGAAATAAAGATAGAAGTTAAAGGTTACAAGTGCGAAAGATGTGGACATAAATGGATACCAAGAAAAAAAGAATATCCTGTTTTGTGCCCAAATTGTAAATCTGCTTATTGGGATAAACCAGCGAGAAAAAAGAAATAATTTTTTTGAGTCCAATAACTCCCGCTTATGTTACAATGTAATCTCATCACAATCTTTAAAAACCGTTTTTCTATAAATTTAACATGACAAATGTAATTGATGAGATTAAGGAAAATGTTAAAGAAGGAGCAGAAGCAATTGAAGAAGCAATTGAAGAACTTTCAGGCAAGGATTTAGAAAAAAAAGCTGAAAAAGAATCTGATGATTCAAGTAAAGAAGCAAAATCAATTGAGGAAAAAAAGAAAGCTTTGTTTGAGAAGGCAGCGAAGTTAAAGGAAAAACTTTCTGTGGAAAGTCCGACAACAAAGGATTTGAAAGAGCAGGTTAAAATAAAAAAGCGGACTGACATGTTAATTCCCCTTGAGGATTATGTTAAATCAGGAATTTATTTGGGGACAAAAGTTGTGACGCCTGATATGAGAAAATATGTTTACAGAAGAAGAGCTGACGGGCTTGCGATTTTTAATACTGATATTATTGACGAGAAACTTAAAGAAGGAATTGAATATTTATCAAAGTTTAATCCTGAAAATGTGATTTTAGTTTGCAAGAGACAGGCAGGATGGAAGGCTGCTGAAAAATTTTCTGAACTTACCAGCATAAGAGTTTTTACAAAAAAATATCCTGCAGGTATTTTAACAAATACTAACTTGCCGGACTTTTTTGAAAATGAACTGACAGTTGTTATGGACCAATGGATTGATAAGAATGCATTGAATGATACTTTGCGGGTTGGGAAGAAAGTTTTAATGGTTTGTGATACAAATAATTTTTCAAAAGGTGCAAATCAAATTATTATTGGAAACAATAAAAGTCCAAAAAGTTTGGGTGTGATTTTTTATCTTTTAACAAGAGGTTATCTGAAAGCCCGAGGACAAGATACTGCAAAAGTTCCTGATTTGGAATGGTGGACAGGTGAATTAGATGAGAAAGACAAAGGTGCGAGCAAGGGTGTTTAATTTTGAAAATGTTTAATGAAAATCTAGCTGAAAAATTAATTGGTCGCGAAGTTACAATTCTTCATAAGAGTTCATTCAAAGATTCTTTTGACGAATTTTTTGGATTGGTTAAAGATGTTGAACCTCGCGTTGTTTCTTTAGAATATTTTAATATTCCTTATCAAAAAAATTGCACAGGAGGATTTTTATTTGGAGGAATGAGTCAGGCAGTTTATCAGATTAAAAATTCTCAAGGAAAGGTTGTTTACCAAAATGATTCAGTTCCAAAAGAATATTCTGATGGAAAATTTGTTTCTCAAGAATCTTCTAGAGAAAAAATTCGTGACAAAGGAATTTTCTTCAATTAATTTTATAACTCCTAATTTCCTTAAACTTTTATGAAGAAAAAAGTAAAAAAAGATTTTAATATAATTTTTGGGACAATCATTTTCGTTTTATTAATTGGTTCGGCGTTTGCAATTGATTGGATTTTTGGAGTCGGCTTTGTCGTAGGATTTTTTCTTTCTGTTTGGAATAAAGTTTTAGAAAAGAATTTTTTAATTCCGGTTTTTATTTTCATTGGAGCTTTGATAATTCGTTATGCACTTTTTGCTTTACTTCCAAATGTTTTGAATGCACAGGATTATTTTAGTTTGGGAATTTCTTTAGTTTTGTTTCTGTTGATTTTAATTGTTGGTTGGAAAGTTAAGAGGGGAAAAGTTAGGTTTTGAAATTAATTTGCTCCGCGCCAAACTTCGTCAAGGCGCTTCGCTAAAAAAAGAATATTGCCAAAGAAAATTCTAATTGATTGCTCAACTGTTGAATAATATTTTTGGACTTAACTTTATCCTCTTCAGAAAATCCCAACACAGGTAGGATTTGAAGATAACATCAATCCGCGACATTTATGAGCGCAATTTTAAGGGCGGGTGGGCGGGAATAATCTTAAACCTTCATCCACAACCAACTCTTTTCTGGTTTATTTCCGTAATGTGTTTTTACTAAAACATAATTTCCTTTCAACTTTTTTCCATGGAAATTTATTTCAATTTTCTTAGAATCTTTCTCGATAATTTCGTAAGTTCCGTTGTCCCAAATTTCAACTTTTCCAGCACCGTAATTTCCTTCTGGAATAGTCCCCTCAAAATTTGCATAACTTAAAGGATGGTCTTCAACCTGAATTGCTAAACGTTTTGTGCCTTTTGCCGTCGGCGGAGTTTTTGGAACTGCCCAAGATTTTAAAACACGATTCATTTCAAGACGCAAATCCCAGTGAAGATGCGAAGCATGATGTTCATGCACAACAAAAATTTTTTCTTTTGATTTTTTCTTTTCTGATTTTTTTGGTTCAGGAGTTTTTTCAAAGTTTCTCTTTTTTTTGTATTGAGTTAATGACATGAAATCAATAAGAAAGAGAAGTATAAAAAATGCTCGCTGTCGCTCGATTAATACTCGCTCTGCAATCGCTTAACACAGATTGCTTCGCTGTTTTAGAAAATAATATCACCATAAGATTTTTTAAAAAATTTTGGGACTTAACTTGTCATCGTCGGAAAATCCAAGCGAAGCAGGATTTGGAGGAATATTATTTCATGACATTTATGAGTGCAATATTTTAGGGTGTGGTGGGCGGGATAAATATATTTTGCCATAATTTTAAAATAATAATCCCGACGCTGCACAAACTTTTCTCGACTGAATTTTCTGCGAAACATTTATATACCACGAATTTCTGAAAATATCGTTAAGATGGATGAGTACCTTAGTCAAAAAAATAAAAATCATTTTAAGGTATGATGTATGTAGAAGCAGTCATCCATTTAATATCAAATTCTGAATTCAATTTATAATTCTGAACTTATGTTAAATGAAGTTGAGTGATATCCAATAGTCAAGCTAATAGTTAGGAGAATGTGTGAAGTGATTTGTCAATCTTATACAAGACAAATTGCGCAATGGAAATTTTGTTTTATCGATGAGATTTATGAAATTGTTTAATTCCAGTTGATCCTGCTGGCGGCTGCGGCTCTCTGGTTTGCGCTTAGACATGCAAGTTATATTCTTAGAAATAGGAGTAAGCGAACTGCTCAGTAACACGTAGCTAACCTACCCTTAAGTCAGAAATAACCTCGGGAAACTGAGGGTAAAATCTGATAAGAGACATACCCTGGAATGATTTGTCTCCCAAACTCGTGCTTAAGGATGGGGCTGCGGCAGATTAGGTTGTTGGCGGGGTAATAGCCCACCAAGCCGAAGATCTGTAAGGGCTCTTAGCGGAGAGGCCCTGAGAGGGAATCTGAGACACTATTCCCAGCCCTACGGGGTGCAGCAGTTAGGCATAATCTACAATGCGCGCAAGCGTGATAGTTTGAGCCAGAGTGCTTTACAATTGTAAAGCTTTTGCCAAATCTAAAAATTTTGGCGAATAAGGACTGGGTAAGACGAGTGCCAGCCGCCGCGGTAATACTCGCGGTCCAAGTCGCAGCCATTTTTATTGGGTCTAAAACATCCGTAGCTTGCTTAGTAAGTTTCTTGTGAAATTTTGCATCTCAAGTGTAAAGCGTGCAAGAAGTACTGCCAAGCTAGAGACTGGAAGACGTAACGAGTATGTTCAGAGTAGCGGTAAAATGTGTTAATCCTGGACAGACTAACAACAGCGAAGGCACGTTACGAGAACAGTTCTGACAGTAAGGGATGAAGGCCAGGGGCGCAAAACGGATTAGATACCCGTGTAGTCCTGGCAGTAAACACTGCACACTAAACATCGGTACCTCCTCGAGAGGTGTCGGTGCTGCAGCGAAGGCGAAGAGTGTGCTACCTGGGAAGTATAGTCGCAAGGCCGAAACTTAAAGGAATTGGCGGGGAGACACTACAACGGGTGACGCGTGCGGTTCAATTAGATTTTACACCGTGAACCTCACCAGGATCGACAGCAGGATGAAGGTCAGTCTAAAGGGCTTACCTGACACGCTGAGAGCAGTCACACAGCCGACGTCAGCCTGTGCTGTGAAGTGACTTGTTAAATCAAGTAACAGGCAAGACCCGCATCTTTATTTACTACGTGTACAATAAAGAGATTGCCTCGGTAACGAGGATGAAAGTTCGGGCTACGTTAGGTCAGTACAGCGTGAATACCCTGGGCTACACGCGCGCGTCAACGGCAAATACAATTGGATGCAACACCGAAAGGTAAAGCTAATCCCCTAAAGTTTGTCTCAGTCTAGATCGAGGTTTGCAACCCAACCTCGTGACAATGGAATCCGTAGTAATCGTTTGTTATCAGCGAACGGTGAATATGTCACTGTCTCTTGCACACACTGCCCGTCAAACCAACCGAGTTTATTTATGATGAAACTTTTCGAAGGAGAATCTTGAGTAGACAAGGTAGGTTAAGTCGTCACAAGGTATCTGTAGGGGAACCTGCAGATGGATCACCTCCTATATTTTTTATGAACTTTAAAGTTCACATTGGAAAGAATTACAATCAATCTGATTGTTTCTACATATTCATTCATTACAGAAAATTTAAAAACAGAAATGGATTGAATTAATCATCGGGCTCGCGAGCCCACTCGGATTTTTCGGGTTTGGCTTCGCGAAGAATGTCTCGTGAACATCGCTCGGGCCCATTGTCCAATGGTTAAGATACTTGACTTGCAAGCGGTTTTACCGTCGAGAGCTCAGGAGATCCGCGTTCGATTCGCGGTGGGTCCATAATTTTTCTGTAATAATTCTTAACTAAAATCCAAAGTTGTTTTTGGATTGAATAAAACTCAAAGGAAAAATAAAATGGCAATAACATTAGAACAAATTGAAGGATTGAATATTCCAGTCGGAACTCCAATTGAATTAACTTTTAAAAATCCAAATAAAACAGATTATAAATCTCTTGGGTATTTTAAGGGAATAATAAATTCAACAGGAGTAATTTGTTACACCGAAAATCTTGGTAAGCAAGAATTGCTGGGTGAACGTGGACGATTTGGTACAGGTCAAGAAGGACACCTTTATCCAGAAGATATAGAAAACATAAAAGTATTGGAATACAAAAAATAAAATGATTGGAGAAGAAAATGAACCACCTCGCGCAGAAAAGAAAGCTAGAGTTAATAGCTGTAGACGGAACTTTGATAGACGAGGTTATTTTAATAGCAAATTCACAAAATAAAACAGAAGCCAAAGGTTCACATTTCCTATCTGATGGTTATTATTTAGCCAACATAGATTTGATGGAAAAAATGGCTCGATTGAAAGCGAAAAAACAATATCGGGGAACTAAATACGAACTAAGAAAAACGGATTACAAAAAATAAATCACCGACGGAGAAATCCGTTTCACAAATCATACTCACTAAAAGTGAAGGAGAAAACAAAATGACAGAAAAAATAGAAAATGTTTCAAGAAAAATAAAAACATTACTAGCTTTGGCTGGAGATGTTTGGTTAAGTGAAGAAGATATAGTTGGTAAGTTTAAAGATGATAAAATAAGTAGAGCAAAAGTAAGTAATGCCCTACAACATTTATACAATGAAAGCGAGATAGTAACATATAAAAATAAATATACAATTAACTGTCACCAATATATGTAAATCACAAATCACACTCACTAAATCAAACCTCTCGCGGTTTTCACAACAGCGACGGGGGTGGGAACGGTTCGACACCGAAAGATGACGGATCGTTTTGAGAACACAAGTTTAGACACTTGTTAATCCTCTATGAGGATTCATGTTCAATGAGATAAGTAGCAGAAATCCCACTTATAATGAATATTTTCATTAAAATTCTCAAACTATACTACTAATTTATGCTAGTAGACGGATAGCTTGGTTTTGGTTTTGATGAAGGACGTGGCAAGCTGCGATAAGTTCGGGGGAGTTGCATGCAGACATTAATCCCG